>Ga0208644_1000977_pt1 | contig 24807 bp, 36 predicted proteins | sample VirMetDEL_Nov_18_FD_184517 | JGI IMG/M metagenome (GOLD analysis project Ga0208644, IMG submission 184517) | Aqueous microbial communities from the Delaware River and Bay under freshwater to marine salinity gradient to study organic matter... | ecosystem: Environmental > Aquatic > Marine >...
CTAAATAAAAATTTATCATTATCATCTAATTTATTTTGATCGTTTTCTAAATATAGCCAATCACCAATAATTAATTCATCACATGAATCTATCATATCAACCTTTATACCTTTAAATGCTCTAGGGTAATTATAAAATGGTAATGATGACGTTATTCTTAATGGGTTACTTTTAAATAAATTATCAAATGATTCATCACCTATGTTTCTTAAAATTTCATTATACTTAGTAATTAAAACAGCTCTTTCACAGTCTATTTTCCCGTGTGTTATATTTTGAAAAATACTTTTTATAGCAATAGATGGCTTTGTTTTTGCTTTTATACCAAAACCATAAGAAACAAAATGTGGTGAATCTATATCTAGTCTTTCCCCTGGATATGGATACCTAAAGTTATTATTTAAATATGAAAAATTATCTTGAATTAATACAGATTCAAACTCTTGCTCTAATTGCCTTGGTATTGTGCATTTTTTAAATATTTCATTTTTATTTGCTATTATTTTTTTCATGATTATATTATGAATCATGAGTTAATAATTGTCAACTATTAATAACCCATAGCCCCATACTTACGATCATCAATCCATTCAGGTGATTCTATTTCTTGTCGCTCCATTTTAATACATTCATATTTTATTATATCCATAAAGTGATCATCTTTTTTTAATGGTTTGTTAATCATTTCTTTTTTATCTTGCATTTTAGCCGTTGCATAAGTATCCCAACTATATCGACTAAATTCCCAAAGCACCCCAGTTAAGTCATTAAACACATATAACTTAGGTTTTCGTTTAACCTCACCTGATATAGTTTTGACGACTTTGATACGTTTCTTAACAGCATTTATACCCATTGCATTGTCTTTCGCACAAAGTATAGTATCAATACCATTTCTTTGAAATTCCAAGCGAATCGTATGATTGTTTTCTTGATCTTCATCTGGATGTCTAAATATAACATCTGGTTTCTGTGATGATGTATCTATCTGACAAAATAAAGGCTTTAGACCATCTCTTTTAGTTATAATCATCCTAGCATAATCGGCAATAATCATTGATTCTACAGGTGCTTTAAGTTCTTCAACAACATATATTGTATCTTCTTGATGATCATATAAAAATCGACACCAATGATGACAAGTTTTTTCGTGGGGGTCGACGCCCTCATGCAACTCATATCTACCAGGATTATCTTTAATCATTCTTTTATAATTAAATCTATCTACCTTATTAATTTCTCCAAATTCTTTATAAACTAACCCTTGTGATAAATGCGGTTTACCTAATACCCGACTTTCATATTCATCGGGGTCAACGGTTGTTAAATAATTTTCTTTTGCTTGTTCTGAAATAAAAGGGTTATCAAGTATGCTTAAAACAGTTGTTTCAACTAGCTTGTTATTTGATTCCCATAAAAAATTGACTAACCTTGTAAACCCACTAAGCGATGTAAATGTAAACATAACAACACCATCTCTATCTGTTGTTCTAGCTAGTGATTCTTGGTAAAAGTCCCAGGGACATTCCTCATCTAACCAAATTAAATCAAGATCCATACCTTGAATTGCTTCCCTACCTTGTTGATATGATCTAAATATTGATTTAGCACCATTTTTCATTAAAAGAATATCATTATTATAACCTCTAATTGGATTATATTTTCCGTAGTCTACTTCACTTTTTTTAATTAATTTATTTATTTTGGCCTGTTGAACTTGTACACTTAATTTATAATCAACTGTTGCGCACATAATTTGTATATTAGGCACTTCTTCAAGAATTTGTGCGACAACACCGGCACCTAATTCAGTTTTTCCCGATCTGTTACCGCCAAATGTAACAAATATTTTTTTTTCACCGCCATATTTTATGCGATCAATTATAGTATTACGCATCTTGAATTGTTTTTCATACTTTTCCCATTGCATGAAATCAAGCATGTTTTCATTTCTATATTGTTTATATTTTAATAATTTATTTCTTAAATGTATTAAATTATTCATAGATTATTCAATAATATAAAGAATTATATCTAAAATAATTTTTATTAAAAATAATGAAAGATATATCAAACCAATAGCTATAATAAATCCAAAAACTGATTCGAAAAAATATTGGCCCCAATTAAAATCTGCTTGAAAAAAACTCATCACATACTCCCTATAAGATCCTTATCAATTTTTATATTGTGAAAAAAACCCTAAACTTTTTTTAATTCCTTCACTAGCGTATTTAAGTGCATCACCATCCTTTTTCACAGCGGCAAGGACAACATCTGAATTGTTTCTTAGGTCGTCACTGGCGTAGTGAAGTGCAAAACCATCTTGTTTCACAGCAGCAAGGACAACCTCTTTATCATTTTTTATCTTATCACTGGCGTATTGAAGTGCCAAACCACTCTGATTCACAGCGGCAAGGACAACATCTGAATTGTTTCTTAGGTCGTCACTAGCGTATTGAAGTGCCCAACCATCCTGTTTCACAGCATAAAGTACAACATCTTTATTGTTTTTTAATTCATCACTGGCGAATTGAAGTGCAAAACCACTCTTTTTCACAGCGGCAAGGACAAACTCTTTATCGGTTCTTAGGTCGTCACTAGCGTATTGAAGTGTAGAACCATTCTTTTTCACAGCGGCAAGGACAACCTCTTTATCCTTTCTTAGGTCGTCACTTGCGCATTGAAGTGCATATACATTCTCTTTCACAGCAGCTAAAACAACTTCTTTATCATTTCTTAGTTCCCAACTAGCCCATTTAAGTACCGAATAATTGCACTCACAGTCTAAAACTTTCTCATAATCTAGATTCACAGCTACAAGTACAACCTCTTTATCGTTTTTTAGCTTATCACTAGCGTATTGAAGTGCCCAACCATCCTGTTTCACAGCATAAAGTACAACCTCTTTATCGTTTCTTAGTTCGGCACTAGCGTATTCAAGCGCCCAACCATTCTCTTTCACAGCGGCAATTGCTTTTTCTTTATCATCATATATTCTCATTATTAAATCTCCTTAAACTTTCTTGAAGTTCTTCACTAGCGTATTGAAGTGCATCACCATTCTGTTTCACAGCGGCAATGACAAACTCTTTATCGTTTCTTAGGTCGTCACTGGCGCAATAAAGTGCAGAAGCACGCTCTTTCACAGCGGAAAGGACAAACTCTTTATCGTTTCTTAGGTCGTCACTGGCGCAATAAAGTGCAGAAGCACGCTCTTTCACAGCGGCAAGGACAACCTCTGGATTGTTTCTTAGGTCGTCACTAGCGAATTGAAGTACCCAGCCATGCTCTTTCACAGCGGCAAGGACAACCTCTTTATTGTTACTTAGGTCGGCACTGGCGAATTCAAGTGCCCAACCACTCTTTTTCACAGCAGCAAGGATAAACTCTTTATCATTTCTTAGTTCATAACTGGCGTATTGAATTGCATCACAATTCTGTTTTACAGCGGCAAGGACAAACTCTTTGTCGTTTCTTAGTTCTTCACTGGCGAATCGAAGTGCACCACCATACTGATTCACAGCGGCAAGGACAACCTCTTTATTGTTTTTTAGGTCATCACTGGCGTATTGAAGTCTACCACCATCCTCTTTTACAGCTGCAATTGCTTTTTCTTTATCATTATATATTATCATTATTAAATCTCCTTAAACTTTCTTGAAGTTCTTCACTAGCGTATCGAAGTGCCCAACCATTCTGATTCACAGCGGCAAGGACAACCTCTTTATTGTTTCTTAGGTCGTCACTGGCGTATTGAAGTGCAGAACCACGCTCTTTCACAGCGGCAAGGACAACCTCTTTATCGTTTCTTAGGTCGTCACTGGCGTATTCAAGTGCAAAACCCTCCTGTTTCACAGCGGCAAGGACAACATCTTTATTGTTTTTTAGTTCATAACTAGCGCGTTGAAGTGCAAAACCCTCCTGTTTCACAGCGGCAAGGACAACATCTTTATTGTTTTTTAGGTCGTCACTGGCAAAAAAAAGTGCCAAACCATCCTGTTTCACAGCGGCAAGGACAACCTCTTTGTCGTTTCTTAGTTCATAACTGGCGTATTGAAGTCTACCACCATCCTCTTTTACAGCTGCAATTGCTTTTTCTTTATCATTATATATTCTCATTATTAAAACTCCTTAAACTTCCTTGAAGTTCTTTACTTGCGCATTGAAGTGCATATACATTCTCTTTTACAGCGGCAATGACAACCTCTTTATTGTTTTTTAGTTCTTCACTAACGTAATGAAGTGCAAAACCATTCTCTTTCACAGCGGCAAGGACAACTTCTTTATCATTTTTTAGCTCATCACTGGCGAATTCAAGTGCCCAACCGTTCTGTTTTACAGCAGCAATGACAACTTCTTTATCATTTTTTAGCTCATCACTGGCGTAGTTAAGTGACATCCAATTCTGTTTCACAGCAGCAAGTACAACCTCTAAATTGTTTCTTAGTTCATCACTGGCGCATTGAAGTGTCCAACCGTTTTCTTTTACAGCAGCAAGGACAACCTCTTTATCGTTTTTTAGGTCGTCACTAATGTATGGAAGTACCCAAGGATTCTGTTTCACAGCGGCAATTGCTTTTTCTTTATCATCATATATTATCATCTGAAAATAAACTCATAATCATCATTAAGGTAGTTAAGAACCTCACGATTTTGTTTCACAAGGGTACGTAAAAAATCTTTATCTTTTTGTAAGAAATAACATGCGTGTTCAATTGCCTCGGCATTCTGCTTTACAGCAGCGCGTACAAATTGCTTATCGTTATTAAAGCTTGGGGCAAAAAAAAGTGATTTAGCATTCTCTTTGACCGCTTCAAATACAAACTTTTTATCTTTTTTTAAATAAGCACTGGCATGTTTAAATGCATAACCATACTTTTTTACAGCAGCAAGCACAACATCTTTATCGTTTTTTAATTCATCACTGGCAAATTCAAGAATTGATTTATAGTAAGATTCTATACCATCCATATTTACAGCGACAAGTACAACTTGTTTATCATTTTTCAGGGAATCACTGGCAAATTCAAGTGCAAAACCATTCTGTTTTACAGCCGCAAGAACAACCTTTTTATCGTTTTGAAAGCTTGGTGCATATTCAAGCACCATCCCATTTTTTTTCATAGCTTCAATAACAAATTCTCTATTATTTTTGAGTTCTTCACTGGCATATTGAAATGACTTACTATTTCGATCGTCACCGACATATTGGTGAATTGCCACACCATGCTTATCAATAGCTGCAAGAACAACTTCTTTATCATTTTTTAACTCATGACTTGCGTATTTAAGATGATAACCATTATGTTTCACAGCAGCAAGAACAACCTCTTTATCATTTCTGAATTTAGCACTTGCATATTCAAGTGCCCCACGCTCCTGTTTCACAGCTTCAAGCACAACCTCTTTCTCATTTTTTAGTTTGAAACCGGTGAATTCAAGTGCCGGACCATAATCTTTGATAGCGGCAAGTACAATTTCTTTATCATTTTTGAATTCGTCATAGACGTATTCAAGTACATGACCTGAATCTTTCACAGCGGTAAGTATAAACTCCTTATCGTTTCTTAGTTCTTCACTGGCATATTTAAGTGACCCAGGGCTTTGTTGTATAGCACTAAGCATAAATTCCTTATTATTGCTTTGTTGCTCAGTGAGGTAATTAAGACGAAAACCATTCTCAAAATCAGGCGATCCCCATACTTTACCGGCATAAGGATCTGTATAATATTTTGTATTCATTATTTTAAATAATCCATTAATTCATTTATTATTTTTTCTGTAGTATGTTGCGTGGATGTAGCATATTTTTTTAATGCTGACATTATAATATCTTTATCTTTTCTTAAATCATTTTTTATATATTGAAATGTTGATGGCTTTTTACTTACCGCTGCTATCACAATATCTTTATCTTTTTTTAGTTCATCACTAACAAAATAAAGACTATGCGGAAATTGATTAACCGCTGCTAGCGCAACGTCTTTATCATTTTTCAATTCGTCACTAACATATTGAAATACCTTACCGTCTTTTGTAACCGCAGCAATAACAACCTCTTTGTTGTTTTTTATATCATCATTAGCATTTATCAAATCTAATGGTTTTTTTTTCACATAGTCTACTATTAATTTTTTATCTAAAGAATTTATAGTCATATTATTACCTCCAATTATATTGTATATAATATAATAACGTATCTGTTAACAGGTGTCAACTAATAATAGACTGTATTGCACCCTCTAGTTAGGTAATAATAATTATGAAAGACTTTTACAAGCTTAATTATTTGAGGGTGCATATATATTTTATTTTATATATTAATAGATGTCAACTAATAATTAACACCTCTTAAAGTTAGAATCGTGGCTAAGGGGAGGCTGAACTAAAAGAGGTGTATTAATACACTACATTATTTGTTCAGATTTAATAAGGCTTGCTATCTCTTTCTTTAATGTTTCAGGATCAACATTTCCATCGGTATTAGTTTGCTCAATGGTATCCTTCCAACCAAATTGTTTTAATGCAAAAATAGGACCCGCAGCACCGTTGTTTTTATTGAGAGAACGCTCATAACTTGACTCAACAAATGTTCTCGCTACTTTTAGTAAGTCGGAGAATTCAGGGTATTCCATGTACTCATAAAATTGTGATCTGCCATAAAAACCACAAACCATTGCTAAACCTGTTATTGTAGGTTTTTCGTTAAATTCTAGGTCCTGAGAACAATGCTCAAAATATTTTATGATCTTTTTCTGAATATCTTTGAATTTAAATTTTTTAGGTTGTCCAGCAGTTATTGGTAAGTTTTTAGGCTCTTCAATGTCTTTGATATTTTGAATCGCGATCAAATCGGCGTAGTTCATGCCTTATACATACCATAAATTTTAAAATGAATCAATCATAACCTTTTCGTCTAATAAAATACGGGCATTCATTATTTTCATTTAAAACATTTTTTACTTTTACATTTCGTTTAGTAAATTCTTGTAAAGTCATCCTTCTTTTCATTCCTTCACTAAGCTTATCAAGTGCCAAATCTTTTAGCTCACACTCATTAGTAGGAAAATACATATACACACATAAATCATCACATTTAGATTTACTCATTAAATACCTCCGATCATAGTTAAAACATCATCAACACTACACGCAACAAAAGACACACCGCCACAATTGTTTAATTTATCCATAAATGCTTTTTGTAATTTAGTTACATTATTTTTTTTGTCTGGCCTTTTAACCTCAATACCTAAAAACAAACCTTTATACACACCTACAACATCTGGCACGCCCGGCGTTGAATACATACCACCATGTGTTTTCCATACATGGCAATCATCCATTTTGTTTAAATGTGAAATTATGTCAGTTACTATGTGTTTTTCTAGCTTCATACACGATCACCTTATTTTTACCGATTAATTTATTAAAAAATTTTAAAATTTTATTAGGTTGAGTTCTAACATATTTACAAACTTTACCGTTTTTTGTTTTAACTACACAAATTTTACCGGGTAATATTGTAACAATTTCATTATATTTCATTTTCTTAAAAATCCTTTTGGATAATCATTTTTGTATTTTACATATAAATCATCCGGTATATTTAATTTTTGTATCCAGACATACTCTTTATCAGAATTCAATCCTAGGTTATTATATCTAGTTTTGGCTAAATTAATTAAATCCTCTAAACAAGACCAATATTTTGATAAATTATTATACGTAGGCAATGCGTTCACAGCGGATACGCATAACCTATATTTTTTGTATTCTCTAGATTTAAAAAATGTTGTCAAAATAATTAATAAGCGACTAACTCGCCTACACAATCATATTGATTACCAAACTCATCCATGTCATTTATTTTTGATCCATATTTGTCATAACCCCATGACTCTAAATTTTCGTTGATGATCTCATAAATATTTTGATTTGCTTCAGATGTGATCCAATCATCAATGGACTGATAACCATCATTTTTAGCTAAATTATCTAAAACACTGATAAAACTATCGTCTACACTAACCTCGATTTTAAATTTTTTCTTGCCCATTAATCTACTCCTTTTGTTTTGATGGTTTTATATTACCAAATGCATTGATAGTTGTCAACTACTAATTATGTAGTTAAATTTAATATTCTTACAAAACAGGCCATTGAATCGATATCAGTGTCTCACCATTGGTGTCTAATTTAGCTTCAGTTGATAATATTTTAATGGACAGCATTAACTTATCGTTCGTAATAAAAAAATCCCTTAGAGCTAATTTAAATGCCCAATAAGGCTTTTATGTCATCAAAATAGGCGTCGGCCTGCTCTTTTGAGCATCGTTCCTGACTTTTAGACTGCCCAATAATCTTATTAAGCTGCAATCGCTTACGCTGATCCCATCTTTGCATCACAGTAATCTCATACATCGAAACCGATTCTTTAACCGAATCAATATTCAAATCCTGAACCACTTTGGCTATGTAGCGATTTCTTTTACCAGGGCTAATACCTTGAGCCTTGGCATAACGCCATAGGGTTTTAAAATCCAAATTCCCAAAAAGACGACGACGACGAGCTGCACCCTCGCGCGCATCTTTTTTGTAGTCGTCTTTATGAATATTATTTATATTATTACTATAATAAAGATCTGATGGGACTTTGTGTTGGACTTTGTGTTGGACTTTGTGTTGCATCGAAATTTTTCGATATAATATTTCATCGTAACCATTAATAGAAATAACAGTAAATCTTTGTGTTACCTTTTGTGTTAGGTTTTGTGTTAGCTCCAAAAATTTGAGGCTAGTTCTGACGCTTTGTTTTGTAGCGTTTAAATTTTTCATTAAATTTGAGATAGTAGTAACAAAACTTCCCTTTGCTACAGTTATTTTTTTACCATTGACAATTTGTTCTGAATCTGCATAATTCGCCATTGATAAACAATACATATAAAGCTTAAAAACTAATGGATTTTTGTTGTTAAATATCATGCTATCGAATAAAATTCTGTTTAACATTAAAAATCCTTTTGTGTTTTTTTCATTCATAAAATACTCCTGTAAATAGATATTGAAATAACAAAGAATATTTGCTAATATATCTAATGGTTGTTGAATAAAAACCCATCTCATTATCCTGTTAAAGATGGGTTTTTTTATTTTATAAGTTAGTATTTATCCTCCTTTAGTTTATTGAAATGCAAAAAAAAAGGCAACGAAGATATTAATTCGTTGCCTTTTTCGAGATTTATGCGCTAATAAATATTATCATAATCAAATTATGTATCAAGACCTAAATCTTCCTTGAGTTCCTGTTCCTGTCTATCTGCTATATCATCTTCAGCCGAATAGATAGAAATGTGAGCATCGGCCATTTTTCTAGCCTCGTATGCCATATCCATTACTGACTTATCATTGAATCCCTCATTTAATGTCGCTTTCATCACTTGATATGTATATTTATCATTTGATTCTTTGATGCTGGTTAATTTAAAATTGCGTGCAAAAATTGGCTCACGATTTACTTTGGCAAATCGTTTTAGGCTAGATGTAATAAATTGACCAGCGGCCCTGGATGTCCCTTTAATAACTAGAATAGTGGGGACAATATCCATAGCGTTTGGATTTACTACGTATAAACGTAATCGACGTTTTTTCCACATTTCTTCGTCTGTGAGCCCTTCACCATTGTTCCATACGATACCATCTGAACTATATTTGATATTTGTATCGTCATCAAAACATGCCCAATCTGTGACTTTTTTAACTACAATAATATTAGTTTCTGTTCCTAAAACTTGCTGCGTCGATGTATCGAAAAAGTCACCAACATTTGCAACGCCACTATCAACTTCTGGGCTCATTTTTTGTATCAGCTTTGTGTAACCTAGTGGTACTGTTACATCATCTAAATCATCACCACCAATGCCCGCATATTCTTGTGGTATAACAATATTTGCATTTTTAATTTCTAAATCGTTTTGCTCTGATATAATTTCTGTTTGTTCTGTCATTTTTTTCTCCTTTTATCCTTTTCTAAATGATATTTTTTCGAAACTACTAATCTCAATACCGGGAATTATTTGACCATTATCAATAAGCTCTTTAAATGAACTTTTCTTTATAGTCTTAGTCAATATGTCATATCGACCCGTGTCATTTATATAGTTATATACCTTATCCCAGTCTGTCACTTTCGGTGCTATTTCTTGTTTTATCCAGCATGTAACACCGTTAACCGCTATTTTTTCTAATCCCTCCTTCCCCATTTGGTTTGATATTTCTGTCTCTATAATGTCTAACGATTCTTTATGTTTATTAAGTAATTCCATTACACCTTCAATTTTTTGTTTCACTTGCTCACGTTTATCTACTAATTGTTTTAAATTCATTTAAAAATACCTTGCCTTTCTTACTTTATATAAATTAATTCCTAAATTTTGTGTGAAATCATATGGCGCATAATAATTTCTGTTAATTTTATTTAATAATAATTTTTTAATTATATAAAACATTGTTCTTTTTTGTTTCATAAAAACTACAGCTGATTGATTTATCATGGTCTTGGGCTCCCATCTTCTAAACAATGAAATGTCAGATTGTTATACTTATATAATAGTTCTTCAACTGTCATCGACTCTAATTCTTGTCTGTATATTACTGTAGCTTTTGATATTAAATCCGGTCTGTCCCAGCAATTTAATTCATTAACCATTTCATCTATCATTACTTTTTTTAATTCCATGTTATTATCCTTTTTTTAATTTATATCGATTGTCGATATACTTTAATTCGTTATCATTTTTCGAATAGTTACGAGACCAAACACAAACGCAACCAAATTTAGTTACAAAGTAAATTTCGCCTTCATCATCTATTCGTCTAGTTGATGCATTGATCGGGAAGTCTTTTTCGTCTTCCACCTCAACTGTTATTGTATAATTAATCTTATCCATAAAAGTCACCTCCTTACTTGCTCTTTCACTTTTGCTACTCGATGCTTCGTGATGGTTATATTAACCGTATGACATATATATTAACTAATTTATTGACAAGTGTCAACTATTAATTTTTATATAAATTATAATTGTGATTTTAGATATTTAACTAATATTTTGTCACCATCTAATGAGTTACATGGTCCCATAATTTCAATTCTTTTTATTTCATCATCATATTTAATTTTATTTATTTTTTTATTAGATTCAATTTTTTCTATTTGTTTACTAAATTCATATTTATTTATTTCTTTACTAAATTCAACTGTTTTAGTGTGAGTGTGAGTGTGAGTGATAGTACATTTATGTCTTATAGATATCATTTTTAAGCCCTTTCATTTTTTATGTAATTCATAGCATCTTGTGCAGTAAAACTTTTTTCTTTTAAAGATTGATAAACAACTTCATCTAAGGTGTTTTTACCTTGCAAATATATATATACACATTTTCCATCATTACTGCCTACTAAACGCCTATTTCGGCCCTTAGCTTGCACGTGATTTATATGGCTATAATCAGTTTCATAAAAAATGGCATGCTTTGCATTTGGCAAACTATAACCGATTCCAGTCTGTATCTGACCAATCCAAACACGAGTATCATCATTATTAAATTTTTTATAATCGTCTTTATAATCACCGTAATGAACCATACTAGACAATTTCAAATTAGTGCAAAGTGATTGAACTAATTTGATGCTATGCTTGAATCGACACCATATAATAATTTTACCGTCTATTTCTTGTAATATCTCTGAAAGCAACTGTATTTTTTCATCACCTATAATGTTTATATCGTCACCATTCTTTATAAATCCACTGCTAATTTGAGTTAACATCATCATTCTTGATAAAACATGGCCGGCTAACTCAATATCCTCACTTTCTTCATTATAATCTAAAATAAAATCTTTCATTAAAGTATCGTATATTTTTCTACTTTTATTACTTAAATCAAATGTTTTTATTAACTCAAATTCATCTGGTAATTCAATAACGTCATCAATATCATAACTCAATGAATTTAACGACATTAATTTTTTAAATTGTGTTTCATTTTTATAACCTAATAATTGATAATTATTATAGCCGCCATATTCTAAATATGAATTTTTAAATGGCGTAAACTTAGTTCCAAAAATATCGGGTGAAATAATCTTATAAGGCATAAATATATCTTCGTAACTATTGGCTATAATAGTACCGCTCATACCCACCCTATATTCAATGTCTTTAGATATATACAATGCTGCCTTTGAACATTTTGCAGTTCTGCTTTTTAAACGATGACATTCATCAAATACTATTAAATCAAAATTCTTTTTTTTGATATCGTCTTTTAATTTATCAAGTATCTCGTAATTTATAATATATATAGATACTTGTTGATTTAATAATTTTTTACGTTTTTCTAATGAGCCATCAATAATCAATGAGTCAAAATGACTATGTGTTTCTATTTCAAATTGAAAATTTTTCATGATTGCCGATGGGCAAACAACTAATGTTTTTTTAATTTTATTAGTTTGATTTAAAATAGTAATCGCATCAATAACAGATTTGGATTTCCCAGTCCCAACACCACAAAAGAAAAAACATTTTTTTTTAGATATTACTAGTTCACGCAGTTTGACTTGGTGATGATATGGCTTTGTTTTGAAACATATATTTTCATCACTAGAAAACACCTTTTCATAATCATCTAATAATGAATCGTATTTATTTTTTATGGAATCAGGCATATCGATATTTTTGCCTTTTAATATTTTATACATCGATAACGTGTTTTCTACTTTCCAACATTTAAGCGATCTATCCCATATAGCACCTAAGTTTTTTGCGTAAAATCGTTCGTTATATGAAGCAAGTAAAATGAAAAAGCTGCCTTTTTCAAGTATAACTTTCATTTTTTATTTTTTTTACCAATCTTATATATAATTTTTTTTGTATAACCCGATGTTCTAAGGCGTTTATATAGCCATTCTCTTGATATTTTTAATTCACTTATAAATAAGGGTATGCCCTTTTCATTAAGCATTTTTTCAAGTTCTTCATCGCTTATATTATTTAATTTTAATAAATTACTTCTATCCATTACATATAATTATGCAATGGATAGAAATAGTTGTCAACTATTTGTTAACTATTTAATAGTGTTTTTTAAATCTGTTAAGATTTGATTTTGTCTTGATAACGCATCAGTATTGATTTGACAGAACCTTGTTAAGGTATCATTGATCTGTTTTAAAATCGTATTACTTTCAACGCTATTCATTTTTAAATCCATCATATCATCGACTAATGATGTTGGGACATAAATTAATTTACGGCCTGTCTTTTCATCAACCACACTATTATCTCGATTTATTTTGTCTGTTTTTTCCTCTATTTTATTCAAGCTTTGAGTCATCTTCTCAATCCTTTCAATTAATTGTGGTAATTGTGTTTTTAAATAAGTTATTGTTCCCCAATCATTTACGATGGGGCTTGGTCCATTTTGTTTATTATTTCTATTTAACCAATCCCAAACAATTTTACCTATTAGACCAACAATACCTATGATAAACGCTGTAACTAATGTTTCACTATTTGCACTCATTTTATTTAACCCTTTAATATTCTCTTGCCCATTTAATTTTATCTAATAAACCATAAATCATATTCTGAATTTATTTCATTCATTTTAATCCATCGTTTATCAACAGTTTGCCCTTTTTTAATTTGTACTTGACCCATCAAACCTATAATGTTCCATTCTTCACGTTTTTCTCTAGGAACATACTCCTTTTCTTTTGATTCATCATAATCAGGGTTTAATTTTCGGTTACCTTCATCATCAAGTATGTATGACCCAAAAATATCTCTGTGGTATTTTCCTTTCCAAACATTCCACTGTGAGTTACCAACAATTGTTGAACAACCAAATGGCCTAGTTACACCAATAACATCATCACCTTCTGTTGCTTCTTTTACTTTCCCATTTTCAATAGTTACAGATAAACCTGGTTCTAATTGTTTTCCTGATACGCTTTCAAAATATTCTGCGTAATCAGCTCCACCACCTGCCCATGTGCCATCTGCAAATGCATTACCATCGCCTCGCAAGTTAAACTCGATATCAGCAGACGATGAAAGGTTTGACCTTCCAACAAAGAAACTATAAGCAGAGTTAGCCGCCCTGTTTGTGTCCACAAGCATTGCATAGTTAGCATATGATGCGCCTGTAATTTTGCAATAAATGCCGTTAAATTTACTTCCGTCATCAATAATACTTAATGCCCCGTTTCCAGACGCATCACCAATTTCAATATGTCCTGTTCCATCTGGAACCAATACAATATCACCATTAGTATCTGTTGCCGTTATTGAATTACCATTTATATTGATATTATCAACATCTAACGATCCGGCGGTAAGTGTCGACGTTCCGATATCAATATTACCAAAGCCACTAGTTATGGAACCAGAATTTAATGCCCCTACTGTTGTGAGGCTGGATGTAACAACCGCCGATCCAAGCGTTGTAGCATTTAAAACCTCTGTTGAGTCAATATCATAGCCCGCACCGCTTGCAATATTAATTGCTGTCAAAGTGCCAACGCTAGTTAAACTGGAATTAACAACCCCTGTGCCTAGTGTGGTTGCATTTAATACTTCTATACCATTGATGTCATAACCTGCACCGGCAGCTAAATTTAAAGCTGTCAAATTACCTACACTAGTTAAACTAGAATTAACAACACCTGTGCCCAATGTAGTGGATGATAATACATCTGTACCATTTATTTGATATTCGGCTCCAGAAACAAGATCAAGTTTACCATCTGATTGAAATCGAGCAATTTCGGTTGGTGCTGATCCAGATGCCATACATTTAATTACAAAATCAAAATCCTCACTACCCGCAGTTACATCTGTTGTCACGGCATCCAATACTATACCGATTTCATTGTTTCCAGCTGATGTCTCAGTTTCAAATTGTATACCAGTTCCTATACCTGTTGCAGGTGTACCGCTTGTTATATGTGATAACTTGTTATAACTAACAGTATTAGTTAATGCGGTTGTTTGTTGTAATACATTGGCTGATCCATCCCAGTAAATTGCAGCGTCCTGACCAGCTCCATAAGTAAATGCACCCGCTGTATTGATCGCTGTCCCGTCTAAATTTAAATTATATTTTCCTGTAGTAATAAAATTTTGAGAATTATCTATTACTACTGTACCGCCTATCTGCAAGGTTAAAACGTTAACGTCTTTTGTCCCCTGTGATAACGCATCAGTTATATTAGTAATATTTGAATTTAATCTAACTGCCGTTATAGTATTTCCTGTTGCCCAAGTGTAGGCCGGTGTAATAAATGCCATCTTATTGTTCCTCCTCTAATTGATCTTGTATTTCTAATCCAGTTCTAGCGGGCAATGCTGTGCCTCTTAATAATTTTTTTGGCCTTAACCTTGGTGCGCCTAATCTAATATCAGCCTTTATTGCTCGTTTTTTTATACTTGGTAATAATTGCCTTGAAACACCAGGTAACTCTCCAATAATAAAATCAGGATTTTGTTTAAAATATCTATTCCAAGCGTGCCAAGCTTTTAATGTTTTTAAATCATCATTAATTGAAACGGCTATTTTATCTGGGGTTTTGTCCATTAAATTAATAAATTCATCTAATTCTGTTTTTGTTGAAAATAATGATTTACCAAATTTTTCACCAGCACCTAATTTTTCAAATTTTTTAATTTGTGATTCAAATTTATCTAGCTTTTCTGCTACACGTAATGCTGTTTCATCATATTCATTAGATAATAATCTTAATTGATTACGATAAGATCTTCTAATTTCCATTAATCCTTCATCGGCAACTTTAGGGTTTTTCCAGTTTATTTTATTATCAAGATTTTTCATTCGTAATGATAAATCTCCAGCTGTTAATGGTTGTGGATCGTTTAGACGAATTATTTCTTTAGTTAATTGAGCCTTGCTTAAACCTGGTTCAATATTATCAACATCTAAAACGTTGCCATCTTTTAAAAATCCTTTTTTATTAAGTGTTTCAGCTATGTCATTACTTAATAATTGAGAATCAATTGGTTGATCTTCTATTTTTTTAATAGCTGATTGTAGTTTTAATTGATCTATTTTTTTTAATTTATTAATTTTATCAACCGCTCGTTTTCCAATTTCTTCAGAATAATTTGGATTATCCAATTGTGAATCAATCTTTAATTTTTTAATAACAGTTGATTGATCATATAAATCATCTAAAATTGTATTAACTTCGATATCAGATGCGTTTTTTAATATTTCTTTTGTTTCAACATCACCTTTTGAAATTATATCTTGAGCTAATTTTTTTTTGTTTTTACTAATTGCGTTAGATGTAGATTTAAATAATGCTTTTCCCCCAGACTTGGAAATACCACCTAATGCAATAGCATCCATAGTAGATTCAATTGGTGCTTCTTGCCATTTCTGTATTGCAACATCTAAATCAAATCCTCGACCAAATTCAAATCCATATGTTCTACCCATATCTGTAAGAATTTCTTTTGCAACCTCAGGTGAATCTTTACTAGCTTGAACAACTTGTTTTATTCGTTTTTCACTTAAATTCTTTTTTTCTTGAGGTGTTCCAAACTTAAAAGTTACAAAATCTTTCAAAATTGTTCTTCCTGCCTCTGGGACTACTTGTGTAGCAAATGTTTTAAGCTCACCTAATTCTCTTTTTGCCCCGGTCATAGCCTTTGTTGCAAATTCTCCTATCGTGGGCCTTGTAAATTCTTCTTGTACGTCTAGTCTTTGTTCAATAGGTTGATCTATTAAAGATTGTATTTCAGGACGAATACCAGTTTTTATTTGTGTCGGTGTTTCAATTATTGCCTCAGATTGACTAGCTCTCTTGGCATTTGCTTCATCTATTATTTTTTGTATTTCTGGTCTGATTGCCATTAGAAACCACCTACTTCTGGTAAAAGACCTGCTTTTGTTAATGCTTGTTTTTCTTCTTGGGTCAAATCTTTTATTAGAATGCCTCCTATTTTTCTTTCATTTTGTTCTTTTTTTGTTTTTTCTTCTAATTCTTTTTGTCTTTTTTTCTGTATCAAAGGTCTATCCGATTTTAATACTATATTTTTATAATTTAATCCTAATCTATCAGATAAATTTTTATATTCATCTGAAGTTTGATCAAACTGCTCTTTTCTAGTATTAAAAAGCCTTGATGATCTATTTAAGAAATCATTTCTTTGTTGAGATGATAATCTTTCACCAGATAAAACTCTATTAAATTGAGCCCTAACTCTTTCAGGAACACCGGCGGCATTTTGAGCTGTAGCAAATTCTGTTTCCCTTACTACTGATCCTGGATCAAGAATTTTCATGTAATTAAAAATTAATGCTAAATCACCCGCTGCACTTGGATCTTCGCCGGAAGCTTGAACTCTTGCAAATGAATCTCTAACATCTCTAAAATCTTTAGTTAAATTTTGAAATTCTTTTCGAATAGTAGTTTCTGCATTCATTTTTTCTTTAGCTGTTAAAGAGGACGCCCCTGTTTTTTTAGATATTACTGAAAAATCTCCAGTTTGTTTGAATTTCTCAGCTTCTTCAGGTGTTGCAATTCCTTTTTCAATTAATCCTTGTGCTATTTTTGTATTAGATTCTATTTTTTTTGTTTCAAACTCTTGTTGTTTTAAATTTAATTCTTGTTGTTTTTGTTGTTGAATTAATCTTTTTTGTTGTTGAATTTGAGCTCCAGTTTGTAATGCTTGAGTTGCTATATCAGCACCGGTAGTAACCCCTGGTTGCCTAACCGCTCCGCTTAATTGACCCCCTACAGCTTGACCAAGCCCAGCGCCTAAAGCTGCACCTTCTAAACGTTGACCCTTACCTGCCATCAATGCACCTGCACCAGCCCCTAGCAAAGCACCCAACGTTTCACCGGTTTCACGACGGCCTCTAGCGGCTGCCTTTACTGCTTCAACTTGTGCTTTAGCTTGCTCATTCATTACTTGACGCAATTGTTGTGCTTCTTGTGCTCTAACTGCTAAAACATCTCCCAATCCTAAGTTTTGTATAGTTGATTGTGTGAGTAACTCTTGTAACCTAGCCATAACGGCCACCTCCTATTAGTTGTTGTCCTAATGCTACCTGTGATGGTGACTGTTGGAATGGATTTATGGCTTGAGAACCTAAACTTGGTATTGTAGTTTGTGGAGGTGCAGAAAATCCGTAACTAGATAACTGAGCACCAAGTGTCGTCATTGTTTGAAGATCTTGAGCCATTGGCGTTGTTCCAACTTGAGGATTGACACCTGATAAAGCGCCTCCAGCAGTTCCGCCTAACTGACTACCCATTACAGCACCTTGAGGACCCCCGACTACAAATCCACCAATTGCTCCTGCTATAGTTCCCAAAGTTTGAAATAATCCTCTCTTTCTTCTTGCTGATCCTATTTTTTGTGCAGCTTGTACTTGTCCCCGACCCTGTACTCGTGCCGCCTCTAAAGCAGCCCCTAAATGAGCTGGTAATGGTGTATTACTTCCAGTTTTAGGCATTCCAGATGGCATTTTGCTTCACTCCTCTTTTCATATCTTTTATTACATGCTTTATACGTAAACTTAATACTGTTGGTAGTTTTTTCCATGTTTCACGTCTTAACATAATTTTAAGAGTTCCAATTGATCGACCTATTAAATCAACTTCATAAAAAGAATGTTGAAATGGATCAATTGAATTATCTTCACGACCGAACATTTTATACATCCATTCACAAAAACCCATGTATGCTAAATCACCGGTTCTAATATCTTTTTTGTCATAATAATCCAAAACTTTTGGAACAATATTTGCCACTGTATACCATTTAAAGCCTTTACTATTTGCAACTTTTGCAATTTTATTTGCATTTTTCATATACCAGTGTACAAAATCACCACGTGTGAACATGCCTTTTATTACACCATTTGTAAGCTTCCATAGTTGTCTACGGCTTATAAGGTCTCGTGCAAAGAATTCCATACAAAAATGTGATTTTTTACCACCACCCGATTGTGCTTCCGCTGCTTGAACTTGTGATTGCGCTTGAATTCTTGCTAATTCTAATTGAAATCTTTGATTTGCTTCTGGGTCCATAATATATTGGCTTGGATCTCTTAAAACAGCGGCTAACTGGCCTTGTCCGATTGCGCTTCTTAATCTACTAAAATCTTCTGCCGATAATCCCGACGCCATTGCCACACGTTGTAAATCAACATCGTCTTGTGGTGTTAATACAATGCCTTGACCGAAAATTCTTTCAATTGCCTGTAATGCTTCGCCTTGGTTTTTAATGTTTCCACTTATAACTAATTCTACTAGCTGATCATTTCTGACATCTTGTCGTCTTATGTCTTCACGGCTTGCTTGAAATTGTTGTTGCTGTTGTTGTATTACTTGATTATAATCCCTAGCTCTTTGTGCTTCTTGCGCTGTAAACTCTCTGCCCAATCCAGCCTGCTCAGCTGTGAACTGTCGCCCTAAGCCTGCTTGCTCAGCTTGAAACTCTCTTGCCCTTGCAGATTCACTAGTTTGAAATGCTTGTTGCATTGCTTGCTGTCCAAGTTGTGCACCTAACCCGCTTGCTATTTGTCCCTCAACTCTTTGTTGTTCTTTAAATATATCTCCTAATCGTTGTTGACCGACCCCGCCAAATTGTATACCTCTTTGTGCCAACTGTTCGGTTGTTGCCCCTAATCTTTCTTGGAATTCTTGTCGCAATGGACTAACCGCAGATTCAAAAGCTTGTTGCGCCACTTGCTGTTGTGTTTGTGGCAAAGTTAGTGTTTGTTGTGCAGCTTGTTGTTGTGTTGGTGGGGGTGGTGCAATTTGATTTAATTTTTGTGTCATACTATTAACCTCCTAATGGCTTCTTACTGGTCTAAAATAAAATATTATTTTTAATATTCTTGTAAATTCATTAGCGTTACTGTTCGACATTTCAGCTCTGAATTTATTACCTCTTAAATTTGCTCGGAATTTATAAGACCCGACAGTTAAACTACCGACAAGATCTGTCCCAACAATAGCTGTACCCACTGTTGAAGCAGAAAATTGTGATGTTTGATAAAATGTACCTAAACCTTGACTTGGTATAACATTTCCATACTCATAAGCATTAAATATTAAATTTATGCTCCAGTTTTCTGTTTCTCCCACAAAATAAATTCTATTTACCTTGCTGTATGTCGCTTCATCTCCAATGGGATACCAACCTAAAATGGCCTTACTTTTTATTGCGCCACCATTATCATTTTTAATAGTCTCATTCATTGTCTCATGAGTTTCACCATTTGGACCTTTAACAGCATACAATTTAATTCTGTCATTATCTTTTTGTGTAGTGAAATAATCATAATTAAACCCAGTAAATGTCCCCCAAAATGGTTGAGGTTGTTGTATTTGTGGCTGTTGTATAAACTTTGCTACATCCGCAAAATAAGTTAAATCATTATAATTACTAGTTGAGTTATTTACACTTTGAAAAGATAATATATATAAATCATTAAATACTATTGCTTGTGCATTGCTAATGTCTTTTTTTTCTATTAATAAATCTAAATCGTTTTGTATGTCTTCTGATACAATCGGACTACCTGATCCACCAAGTGTATATTCTCCACTAGAATAAGATATATTTGGAGATAACAATCTTATAAAATTATCCGTTGATAAATAAAAAATACCTGCTTTTGTTCTTCTAATTGAATCAGGGCTTAATGATCCCGTTAGTGCGTCCGTTCTTAAAATAACCCAGTTTAGTTTTGGTACTGGTGAATCTGCATTGGGCAAAATATAAACACCATACTGTTTAAAAATAAAAAGTGCGTCGCCCCATACTTCTAAGCCAGTAATAACGCCATCTTTACCAGGTGCTATGTCTATAGTATTAGATGCTGTATTCCAAGTGTCAAAACCTAAAACTTCAGTAAAAAATAATGTGTTATCATCGGCTGCAAAAAGTCTATTTTTATGAAACTCTATATACTTGCATGTCGTAGGACTGTTTGCAACAGAGCTACCTGTAGGCGTTATGCCGCTTACTTTTGTTACTAAATTACTTCCATTAACGCCATATAAAGCGATAGACGAACCTTTTCCAGATTGAGCCCATCTCATTTTTTGATTTGATGTTAAAGTTAATGATAATGAATTCCAACCAGAATTATAATAATAAGCGTCTGTCCCTTGATTCGTAATTAAAAACTCTTGTCCGTTTTGGTTTGTGTAATTAGCTAAACTATATAATTTATTACCTACACTTGGTGCATTAGTTAATTTGGCCCCACCACCACGTTCTTCTAAACCACCATTAGTCATGTATAAATAGTTTTCATTCAAAGATAATTGACCGGGTAGTAATGATAATTCATCACGATTAGTGTTCATACCTAAAAATCTATTTATTGTTACACTTTGAAAACTACCCATAATTACCCCTGAAAAAATACATTTGGATTACTGATTGTATTATTACCTGTTCCTGTAAATGTATAAGGATCAAGTTGTATTGTTTGTGAATCATTTGTTAATAAAGACAACCTCAAATTAGATCTTTCTTGTTGAGCTAATAATTGATAGTTTTGTAAATTTTGTATATCGTCGTCTTTTTGATAAAACAAAATACAAGATTCATACACAATCAATAAGTCATAATCTTGTGGCAGCTCTGTAACATCCGTATCATTAGTTAATGTGCTTGGAACTTTCCATCCTAATATTTCTATAGCGTTAGCTTCTGTTCTGCCAAAATGTTTACTAAATACTAAGTCTGTACCTTGAACATCATAAAATTCAGGTGTCCCAGTATTTTCTGTATTAAAAAAAGAATTAGGCGATACTAAGCTAATTATTTGATCAAGTGGCTTTTGTATCATTTCAAATCTAGTTCCAGACGTTGCTTTGTAATAAACAGCGTTAGGTATTAACATATTTGCAGGAACTGCAACTGTGTTAGTTGATACTGTAATATTTGATTTTACAGGTGACGATGTATAAAGCTCTCTAGGTTTATCTAACCTTGTTATTTTTCTGATAGAATTATTTATATATTTATTTAATACTGTGCTGCTTGGGTTTGTGGCTGCAGAGGATGTACCAAAATCTAATTGGTCATCCAATAACCCCCTAATAGTTGATAATGTCGAACCCATTACAAATCAACTCCCAATTCTTTGCAAATATCTTCTATTTCTTTTTTATGACATTGTGTTGATTGATATTCTTTTTTTAAATCATTTAATTTGAATTCATTTAAAATTATTTCTTTAGTATCATCTCCAATTTTTTCAATCTTAATTAACGAAATTAAATCACCATTAATTAATACTTTATTTTCCATAGTAACGTTATTTTGTGGGTTTTTATGTTTTATTATTTTACTAATTAACTCCATGTTTACTCCTTTTTGTTAACTAACACCAATTACATTAGACAAAGGCACATAATTATTTTCAAAATCTATTTGATCATTACTTCCATTTTTGACTATTAAACAAGTCATTTCAACATTATAAATATTCATTCTTAAAAAATATCTATCATAATTTTTACACTGACATGTCGATACATAATGTTGTTCAGTTTTATAATAACAATTGTTATTTTTTATGAGTCCCTTATATGATTCCCATTCTAATTTCATTTTCATTATACTAATACCCCCACCCATGAACCAAATGATCTATGAGTACCACCAGTAAGTTGTTCTATCCTCATTCTTATTGCTGCGGTACCATCTCCTGTATATTGTTGAGTTATTTGATTTTGTCTTGAGTTTCCGTCGACTATTATTTCGCCGTCCGGAACAACCGACATTCCCGTGCCAGTTCCATTTGGGTCACTAAATATGACTCCATCGATACCCGCACCGGTATTTTCAACACCAAAAGTAACACTACGAATTTCTAACGTTTTACCCGTTGGAATAACATAAACGTCATCCGTTGTACCACTAAAATTTCCTCTTAAAACTCTTGATACAAGCGTTTCGCCTGGGGCAGCCGGCGGTGTTTCAGAAGAAACGAGTAAACGTCCACTGCTTGTAATTTCTACAAAATGTCCATGCACATCTGTTATTTTTGATTCTACAGGCAGTCTATTATCATCTGTAAATGGTAATACTTGATCTATCCTGGAATTGTTAAGATTAAATGTCATACTACAAATAACCTATACGCTGAATCAGCAATCCAAGTAAATTTTATACTGTGAATACTAAGTGCTCTTAAATTAAATATTTCATTTTTTTTTAAAATAATATCATTTAAAAATGTATTGCCATCCTCACTAATATTAATTTGTATATTTCCTAAACCATCATTTATGATATGCCCGTCTATTCCATTTCTTAATAATGTAGAATTAATATTAAAGGTCACCGGACTATCACCAGAAACAAAGCTAGTATCAGTTGTACTGAAATAATTTGTTTTTGGAGTATCATACTGACTTTGATTAATTATTGTCATTTTATATTTTTTCCAGACATATTATTTCCTTATATAAACAAAAAGAGCCAACAATTTTAAACCGGTCGAATTCGACCCCTTTAATTGTTAGCTCTCCAAAAAGGTTTAAAGCATATTTATAATGTTATTTACATAATACAGAAATAGAAAAAAAAGTCAATATTTAAATGAAAATAGCGTATAATAGCATAAAAAAACTATGGCCTGCAATTGTCGCAAAATAATCATTAAACTCCATAGTATGTTTATCTGAGTTACATCCATCATACAATTCTTTTCCAAATGCTATAATATGAACTAAAAGACTACCTAGAAAAAGATCATATAAACAAGCAAACGAAATTATAAACCCCCCAATACAATGTTTTTTCTTGTCTTCTTGTAAAGTATCAAAAAATTTCTTAATCATGTTGTATTCCTTTTTTTAATGCTTCGAGAAAATCTAATAATTTAATTGTTTCGTGTTTTAAATTATAATTTCTTAACATTTCTTTTTTAATTTTTTTGCGTTCCTTATCATCTTGCCTAGTTATTTTTCTAAGTTTATTTAATATAGAATTAGCAAACAAAGTAGGATCGTTTTCAGATAGCGTAATATCACCTTTTGTATTTTTATATGGCTCAACATTTGACGCAACTAATGGAACACCAATACTTGCCATTTCTAAATATTTTACATTAGATTTACATCGATTAAATTCACTATCACGCAATGGTGCTATTGCAATATCTAGACACAAATCAGCTAAATGTTGTGGGTATTTTGATATATGCCAGTCAACACGCTTAAAATCGATTAATGGATGGTCCTCTAACCAAATTGGTTTAAATCCACCATATCTGATAATAAACTCAAAATCATCTTGTGTATCAAGTATTGGTTTTAAACCTCTATAGACAATTCTTAAATCTTCGTCATGGCTAGCACCGCCAACATAACCTATTCTAAATCTATTACAAGAATGCTTTTTCAATTTTGGGTTCCATGTATTTGTATCGATGCAATTAGGCGCTACATAAACAGGCTTATCACCAATAATATGCTTAATTGAATTAGCTAAATATTCAGTTGAGCATATTACCGCATCACTTCTATATAAATGTTCTGCGGCCCACATATGATGCTCTTTCCATGGCAAATGACTAGATAATGGTACTTCACCTATAGAATCGTCTATTTCAGCTACTATTTTTACATTTGGATAATCTTTCTTTAGTTCGGATATTAAAGCTAGTGCTTCTTTGTTTTGTATTCGTTGAAATATAATAATATCAAAAAACTTAAAAGCAGAATAAAGCTTTT
>Ga0208644_1000978_pt1 | contig 24791 bp, 40 predicted proteins | sample VirMetDEL_Nov_18_FD_184517 | JGI IMG/M metagenome (GOLD analysis project Ga0208644, IMG submission 184517) | Aqueous microbial communities from the Delaware River and Bay under freshwater to marine salinity gradient to study organic matter... | ecosystem: Environmental > Aquatic > Marine >...
ATGATAGCACTAATTGCACTCTCAATGCTACCGTCAAATGCTACTTTTTCAGTCGTTTGATCCACGGTACTGATTCCTTTTGCTGTTGTTTATCGAAAACGGCTTCTTCTGTCAAAACAGTGTTGAAGTACGCTTCGATGTGACCAAGCGCACGAACAATGTCATGCGCCTCGACCAGAACGTCCTGAGACGTTTCTGGATTCAGGAACAACCCCACTTGGTTGTCCCGAACCTCTTGCATCACCTCTTGGAATACGGGGTCGTTTTTAAGTTGCCGTATCCGCGATGCTTTATCTTTGATATTCAATTAGAACCGTCCTCCAACAACAGCTTGTGCAGGGGTTTCCTGCGGATAACGGGGCTGGGCTTGTGCTTGTTTAATCCCTGCCACGTCCACCGTGGTCTGGTATTGACCGTAAATCTTGGCCGCGTCTGTGAGCAACTGCTGATCCATCTTGTCGCGCTCACGGTCGTCCTGTGCGATGGCTTTCTGAGCCTCGATCTGCAACTTGAGCATTTGGACCTCTTTGTTCGCCTGCGCCTTGATCTGCTCGGCTTGGATGATTGCCTGTGCCTGCTGGTCAACTGGGGGCTGTTGCTGGGCTTGAGCCGCCTGTGCCTGCAATTGCTGTTCGACCTGTGCGTCCATCGGGGCAAAATAACGGTCAGCATTACGTACACCCTGCACGGCCAGCATATCTGCCAGTGTGTTGCGGATGTTGGTCATTGAGACCAAACCGTTGCTTGCACCATAATTTTGGTAAATCTGCATTTGCAGTTGTAAGGCTTGTGCAAGCGCCGCAGAACGCTGGTCTTCCCGTCCAGTACCCAAACCGACGTTTACGGTAACATCCATCTTGGTGTTCCAAAAACGTGGGTCAATGGGCTGATACTGGCCACCAGCCATGCGCATCATCAACTCTTCGTCAACGTTTTCGACCATCAACTTGAGCATCAGCTTGAACAGGCGACGCATACCGCCCTCTGCCAAGTTTCGAGCCATAACCTCAACCTGACCAGCCGCCGCCTGAATGGTGGCGTTTACAGCCGCCGCAGTGGTTGACTGCATGGCATCGGGGTTCAGACCGCTGGATGCCTTTGTAACGCCCGTTTTGGACTCGATTTCAGCATCCATGTACTGCATTGCAGTCAGGGTCTGGCCAGCCACGAATGGAACAGCCAAGTCGCGTACAGCGCCAGAAGTCTTGACTCGGACAATACCAGCGATTTCGTTGTTCAGCAGGTCTTCAATGTTGACCTGACCGTCTAGAACTTCACGCTGTGGGTTATTGGTCAGTGCAACGTTATCCAGAACGCCACGTAGCATCATTGTTGATGCATCCTGCTCGTTCATCAAAATGTCTGCAATTGAACGGCCAAAGAACGTGTGTGGCTCTGGGTCGATCTCAAACACGGCAAATGGGATTTCGCTCCACGGCTCAATGCTCAGGATTTGGTAGTCGTCGCCACCCAAGACAACACGTTGCAATTGAGCAACACCAGTGCCGTCAACGTCGATACGCATATACGCCTCGGTGACAGCCACAAGCCGCATAGACGGGTCTTGGACGTTCTCTTGGGCGTAAGCGTTGTCATACCCTTGGCGCTCGAATTCTTCGGCGTTAGCGGTCGTGTCAGCGGTGCTGAGACCTGTCAGGTCAACAACGTCGTCGTACTCATAACCCAAAGCAACCAAATCACTGACACGCATCTCAGTGCGGTGAGCCACCACGTAGGCGTCGTCAATACGCTTTGCGCCACGGTCAACAAAGAACTCTTCAGGCGGCACTGATTCGATCATCAGGTCGCCGTACTCTTTGGTCAAAGCGATCTTGAGGTAGTGCTTTGGCGACTCAACGCTCATGCCCATTTCGTCGATCTCGATTGACTCGGTGACCGAATGCTCAAGGATTTCGACGTTGTCCTCTGCGGCAATCACAGAATATTCTTGGTCGTTGATGTCGTGGTACTCGTAGACTTCCTGTTCCTGCTTGGTATCCCAGTAAGTTTTTACAACGCCAACCTTTTTGACCAAAGCGTCGTGGAAAGCGTCGTTGATGATGCGATAGCCGCCCAGTTCGTTGAACTTGCTGGACATATACTTGGTAGCCAACTCAGCAAAGTTAACGTCCTTTGGGCCTGTTGGAACGTACTCGACAGCACGGTCTGTTGACAGGAACACACGCATCAGGCTTGGCTTGATGGCACGAACGGTGTCACGAATCTTGGTGGCCACAACACGACTGCGACCCTCTTCCTCACCGATGTCAACTTCGCCATCAAAGTAGCGCTGTGACTTGATACGGCTTGGTGCGATTTCGCTTTCGACAAAATCCACTGCCTCTAGCACCGCCTCTCGGACAATGCCTTGGATTTCGGTTTCTGTCATTGGGGTAGGCTTACTCATTTATTCGCACCTCGTTTAAGCAATTCTTCTATTGATCGGTATGCGTTGTATTCGTCAATGTTGCGCATTCTGTTGAGTACGTCGATTGCCTTTTCACCAGCGCCCCGAGCCGCCGCTTGGGTAACTCCACCTTGAGCCGCCTGCATACCAAATTTTACAGCGCGTGCGCCAGCGCCCTCAAAACTTGTTTTTGCAACGGTCCCAAACTTGTCGTCCAGAACGTTAGCAAACCGAGCTAAGTCAACAATGCTGTCATTGAAGTTTGGCGCTGTCATTGCACGTGGACCGCCAAGGTATGGGCCAAGTTGACGCGACTCGCTTGTTGAGGCGAATTTCTTAGCAAGGTCATCCATTGAGCGAATAGCAACATCCAAGTCTTGACGGCTTTGATAATTTGAAAACAACTTGCGCAATTCTGTTCCCATGCCACGGGAATCTGACAGTGTTTTCTTAACTGTAATCTTTGATGCCGTCGCAGAATCCAACTGGTCAAATAATTGCAGTGACTGAGAAATAATGTCGTTTACTCGGGCATAGTCTGGGTCAGACGTGCGTAATGCATCATTTAGAGCGCGGCGAACGTCTTTAAGAATATTCTCACCACTCTGTGTCAAACCCTTTTGAGGCGTTTTTTGGTAGTCAACTAAAGCGTCAATTTGACGTTTAAGGTTGTGCGCTCTTAGGGCATCTGGCGCACCTTTTGTTGAATCAGCCATCAATCCAGCCAAATCTTTCAAAACTCGCTGTGAAGACCTGTCAGCCTGAATGATTGACCCATTAAAGTTGAAAACTGGTTTGCCATCAACCATTTGAAATCCAACGCCCAGTTCGTCTAGGCTGGTCAAAAATGTTTGCTCAATTGGCGCAACATCAAAAGGCTTGCCTTTTAGGTTTGTCTTTGCGATGTCGTTCAATTCTTTTCTGGCAGAAGTGGACTTTTGTGCAATAAACTTCAAACGCTCTGCCGCGGAATCGCCAACAATGTTTGATGGGCGCAACAGAATATCATTGGCAGAATTCGCCGCAATTGCTTCTCGATTCTTGAGCATTTGCAACATCTTTGCCTGAGTCGCTGGCGATGACGTTTTAATCATCTGCACATCGCCCTCTGCAAACTGCTGTCGAATAGCCTCATTTGCCAATTCATCGGCCACCAATTTTTCGCGCTGTGAGGCCGTGTACTTAGCTAACCCACGCTGACGACCGCCCTCTTGGATTTCTTTAACCAATGCGCTTTCAACAGCTTTTGGTGTACTGCTTGTGCCGAGCATTGTTCGTGGCGCAACGTCTGGGATAGCCGCTTGAGCCGCTGGAGACAGTTCGCTGTAAACAATGTTGTGTTGGTTCAAGGCGTCCATCAACTCCCTTGTGGGAACGCCACCCTGCTTTAAAACCGTACCACCTTTTAGGTTCTGGAACGCTTTTAAGCCGAACAGTGTTGCAACAATGTCGGGTGCAACGTATGCCGCAGTACCAAGAGCAGGTGAACCTGTGTAGTCTGTGACTGCTTCACCTACACCACTCATGCCTCGCTCAAGTGTCTCAAACGGCTTTGCAACAGCGCCAAGAATTGTTTTGCCAGCTTCAGTACGCGGCTGGTATGTGCCAGCCTCTTGAATGGACTTGACTATGTCTGCGCTTTGGTCAACACCAACAAAAGGTAGTGAAGCCAAACCAGCCAAGCCAGCCCCAACAGACGAAACAGCCCCAGTTCCCATTGTGAGCGCCGTTTCACCCAGTCCAAGCATACCCTGACCAAAACCAACCTCTGGCGTTTCGGGTGAGCGCAAACGTTGTTGAGCAACTGGTGTTTGTTGTGATTCTTCCTCCGCTTTTGCCTCTCTGTAGGCTTTGGCGACAGTTTCAAATTCAGGCGTACCAGCTTTGTCTTTGTTCTTAACAATCCATTCAGCGTATTGATCTGCTGTTGCCATTTGGTATCCTTGTTATTAACCGCCGCGCAGAATTCTATCTGCCTCATCTCGCACACTTGGCGCCGGAGTAGCTGGTGTTGCTTGTGCTGGAGCCGTTGGAGTTGGTGTAGCCACCACGGGAGCCGTTGGTGTTGGCGCCCCCCTGTTGCGCATAGCGCCACCATAGGCATTGATGTCAAATGTTGGGTTTTGAAGTTTTAATTCGGTCAACTGACGAACAACAAGCAAAGCCTGCTTTGCGGCGTCTGCATTCATGTCTCTTGATGGGAACATGGCCTCCAAAGTCTCTTGGTCTTTATCAGTAAATACACCCTCTCCAGCGCCGCGCCAAACGCTTTTCATAATTGGCAACAAGATTGCCTTTGCATTGTCTGCAAGTTGAGCGCCTGATGTGACGGCTGGTAAATTGCCAAAAATCTTTCCAGTTTGACCAGTTGCACCAAGAGCGGCACCCAAGTTGTCAAAACCAAAATCAAGTTGTGATTTAAGAATTCTATTTGTCTGCGCTTGCTCAATAAACTTAGCTTCTGTTGTGCCAGCGGCAGTACCAGCCGCACCAGCATATCCACGACCGAAATACGCTTCAAGCGGTAACCCAGCGCGTGGGTCTAAACCTAATTTGATGCGACGGGCTTTTTGCCTGTCTTCTGGACTCATGTCTTTAGTCATGGCATCAAACGTCTGCATTTCAGCAGTGGCGTCTTGTCCCATGCGAGACTTGTACATGGCAGACATAACCACTTTCATCAACTCTGGGTTTTCGCCAAGAAGATCAGCCTCTGCTGGATCAAGCCCCATGTTTTGAAGTGCAACCAATGTCTTGTTTTTGGTTTTCTCAGCGCGGCCACGCTCACCAGCAGTCTTGATGCGCTCACCAAGAATTGACGCCAACTGCTGGTCTGGGTTTAGACGCATTGTGTTAAAACCAAGAGCCAAGCGATCCATAAAAGTAGGATCATCGACCATCCGCTTATACCAAGGCTGTTCTTCCTGCATTGGTGCGCTAAAGTCTTGGCCAGTCCACTTGGTGGCTTGATCTTCTGTTACAAATCGACCGCCACCGGGTTGCATTTCAGTCCAGTTCATGTCTGGCATTGGAACGCTTGGAGTGCCCATACCGTCACGCATAGTTTCGTATGGATTGCGTTGCATTGCGGCAGGCATACGGCCCAATGACATTGGAGCCTGAACAGGAACAACAGTGTTGTCAGGAGTCCGAGACATATTCTCAATCTGCGGACGCAACAAGTCTTGAAGTGCTTGAAGTAATGCCATATTTATTTACCTATCATCCGGGTCTGAACATTGATGCGCCAAGGGTTAAGTAATCAAACAAGCCGGGCTGTTTACTGTTTGTCTGAGTCATTGGCGTAGGCGTAGCACCAAGCGCTTGAGCCATGTAACCAAGCGACTGAGCAGGAGCGCCTTGCATACCAGCATACTGTGCCCTAGCGCGATCAAGGATCATTTGGTTAATGCCTTGCTCTAATGCGCCCTGTTGCATAGCTTGATTTTGAACATCCATGCCCATGCCAAAGCCAAGGTTTGACAGGTTGCCCAATTGACCAGCCGCCGCTAAACGTTGTTGTGATCCAGCAAGAGTTGCACCTTGATTCGCTAAAGCCGCTTGCAATTGGTTCCCAATATTAAACTGGGACATATTGTTTCGAGCGGCTTGGTTTGCCAAGTTGATTTGCTGGGCAAGTTGGGCGTTTGTTGTTCCGGCTTGTAGGTTTGCACCCTGATTAGCAAGGTCTGCTTGCATACGTGATGCAATGTCTTGGCCAGCAAGTTGCTGTGCATTTTGGAACCCAGCTTGACGCAAGCCCGATGCGGTACGTGCGGCCTGATCTAGGTAGTTGCGTCCAAGTTCTGATTGCATCAAAGCCTGACGTGATCCACCAAAAGCGCCTGCACGGGTAGCCTGTGCATTCAACTGCATCGCCTGCATTTGACGCGCACGGTCTAAATCTGACAGCGATTGGCCAACAACCTGTGACTCGTATGGATTGGTGTATGCAGATAAATCTGTACCAGCAATTTGGCCAGCGGCGACTCTTTCAGCATTAATTTTGTCAACATAGTTGGCAATGTCTGCTGTACCAGTACCAGCACTAACCATCATCGGCTGGAATGATGTCTCACCAGTTGCCGCATTTACAGCGGTGTTTACGCCAGTGGACGCCGTGTTAAATATATTTGGTTGTTGTGGAGATTGTGGCTGTGTTGAAAATTGCGTTTGCGCCGACTGTGGAGTATTTAATTGTGGAGACTGAGGTAGCCCTGAAAATTGCTGAAGCAGTTGCATCGGCGTCGCAGATGGCGCATTCCTGTTTCTATTTATAAAATCATCCCCCGGACGCAGAGGAAACCCCATTTGCGGCTCGTTTGTAAGTTGTGGTGGTTGCACCCCAGATGGTTGACCACCGCCTACCGCTATGCCTTTTCCTGCGCCTGCCATAATTTATTCCTTGCTTAAAGAAAGCCGCCACTACCATAGACGCTTGAACTATTTGTGTTCGCGTTGCTATTTGTGTCAGATGGGCCAGAATAACCGCCGCCTGAACCGCCGCCAAAAATTGAGCTTAAAAGGCCAGCGCCTGATAATGTGTTGTTAATCGTTTGATTACGCCCTGATTGCTCAAGAAATGCTCGTGTTGGCCCAACTTCTGCCTCGCGCTGTGCCCAGTAGTTGTTGCTTACTTGTGGGCCACCGCCATCATTACCACCACCATAGCCACCAGCGGCCATTGCACGGTTGTAATAGGTTGGGTCATACATGGAAGAGGCTGGATTTAAGCGGGGATCTGTCTGTGTAAAACCCTGATTTGCGGCAGATGTTGCGTCAGATGTTGACGCCATTGCACGGTTATAGCGCTCCATTTGAGCGGGATTACGTCTGGCCAACTCAGCAACAGCTTGGTCATAAAGGTTGCCAGAGCTATACCCAGTAACGCCACCCATTGTGGTTTCCCTTGGCAAATACCCCTCTGGTTGCATTTGTGCAAAGGCGCTTGAACTAATTAACTCACGGGGAGTTCCCAGATCTTGCGCCTTATATTGCTCGTTACGCGCTGTTGTAAACGCTTTTTCAAAGCCAGCAGGACTTAGTGCGCCAGAATCTAATTGACCAGTCCAGTAATCAATCTCACCTTGCCCAACTTGATTGCCCATACGGTCAGCACGCGCATACATATCTCTAACTAAAGATTGATTTGTTTGGGGCTGGCTTGGCTGGGTTGGTTGACCCATCATTGGCTGGCTTTGGTATTGAGCGCCAGCGGGAGCCATGCCAAACGCTGACATAGCACCCGTTGTGTTCTGCATTGCAGACTTTTGCATCGGACTTAATGCCGCGACCTCTGGGCCGTAATACGGCATATACCCGATTTCACCCGCTAAACGGGCTTTCTCAAGGTTTGCCTTTGCAGGGCCTTCAATCCACTCTGGAATTTTTTGCTCTGAAGTTGTGCTTCCGCCTTTACCACCGCTCATAATTAAATCTCCACGCTCACTGTTGTGAACTTTTCTTGCCAACCCAAATCTTTTAGTGCTTTAACCCAACCCTTGCGACCAGCAAGCGTCATTGCCGAACACCCATTCAGCTTGGCAAAGTAAATAGCCGAGTCGCTGAATTCGCGGATTTGGTCTAAATCACCACCAGCCAAAAAGATGTGAAAGACCTTTTTGCGTGGGTACTCCAAAATCTCGGTAACCATACAGCCTTTTGGTGCATTCCAGAACTGCATTGTACCCAGTTTAACACATTCAACTACATCTTGGAATAGGTGTGTACCACCAGAAAGTGCTAATGCCGCCTCAAGCCAAGGACGGCATCTTTCCATTTCTGAATCCAAGTTATCCGTCATTGCCGCAGTCGTGTGATTGCCAAGGTTACTGCTGGTGATGACGGTGCAAATGCGGTAGCCGCAGGAGCGTCAATCCATAAAGCCACGTCATCCACGGCCCACATTGCCTGTAAATACGACCCAGCAGTCATTGAAAATGCCGCAGAACGGCTCATAACAAGATGATGCCCATTGCCTGACATTGTGACCTTGATCGTTGAGCCGGGCACGTCTGTACCATTGATTCTTGGCCAAAACCAGCCATTCTTGTCGCTTGAGTTGTTTGACAGCAGTTCAACAGCAAAGGCCAGCAAATACACACCCTCTTCAGCAAACACAATCTTAGTGTTGTCAGACGGGTCTAATGTGATGCCAGAGTTAAATGACGGTGTACTCCAGCCAATTGCCTGTGGCGTATTGATGGCCGATGCGATCTGATTGGTTGACCTACTGAGTGATGCATACCCGTCAGCCAGAATAATCTGCCTGAACACACCCTCTTTAGATACAACAGGGTAACCAGTGCGATCCCACAACAAAATACCGTCATCAGCCGCAACATCAGACGGTATCCGCGTTGACAATACAGACCTGATTTTCGCCAAATATGTATTTAAACGCTCACCCCAAGACTTCCAATCTGGGCCAAACGGTGGCGGTGGAATCCTCATCGCTTACCGCCCTGAGATATGTCTAGCCGCATAATGCCTGCACGCCAGTCCTTTAACGCCTCACCCTCGATCCTGACACGAACCTGACGGCCAGTCACCCGAACGCTTGTTGGTGAAGACAACGAATAGGGGCCGTATTCACGCTCAGTTCCATTTGGATAAAAACGGCTCTTGAGTTTAATCCGAGCTTCACCCTGATTCGCCTCGTCTGGGATGATTTGTGTGACGTGCATCACATTATCGCCAGCCCCGATGTTTAGGGGGCCGCTTTCAACAAACGCCACATTGCCATCAAAGTTGTGACCCTGTTCGTGGTTGTAAGCATTGCCATCGGCATCAAACCATACTGGCGTGGTCAAAGATCCAGCATCAAACCCAGCAGTGCGACTGATTGACCCAACAGACCAGATGTTTTGCTGGTAGTCATACATCACATAGCTGTCGTTTTCCAAACTGCCAGAGCTGGGGTAGAACCACCAAACCTCGTTGTACTGGCCATTGTGGACGGCGTAAGTCTTACTGATTTGACTAATGTTTATGTTTCTAAACACATAATCAGACACCTCACACGTCAATGGCTGGACGGTTGAGCCGTTGAACATAAAGAAGTTCTCTTTGCTCATCCAAAATGCGCCCTCACCAACCGACACAAGCGATTTGCGTGAAACGGCTCCACAGGACGTTCCAACGCGCTCAAAGCCGTACACAGTAGGTGGGCCTGCATAAGTTGCAACGTGAGCGTCATGGGTCGTTAAAATCAGCACACGACCCCTCATTCGCACACCACAGACAATTTGACCGCTAGTTTGCAGTTCAATGTCGCCAGCCTCGTTGGTGGCCGCAGGCGTCCAGTCGGTGTTGTCTTCACGATTACACCATTGCACCTTGCGTGGGTTGCCTCCAGCCGCAAATGCAAAAATAAACCGCTCGTCAGTGACTAGCAGTCCATCGCAGTTAATTGGCGAGTTTGCAAGTTGTGTGGCAACACCAGAAAGTGTCCATTCGTACAACTTGCCGTCATCAGGAGAGCAGGCAACAAGATATTCGCCCCAGTTGTCCAGAGACCATGTTGTGGCCTCTTGGAAAACACCCGTTCCGGGACGCTCAATCCCGTAAGACCCTGTGCCGTAGTAGGAGCCGCCAAATCCAAGGTTTTCTGCCGCGTCAATACGACCATTGGAGAGACCAACAGGCGTAATATCTGTAACTACACTGCTTGCATTTACGGCATACAACTTATTGTAAGTTCCAACCGCATACAAGGGGCTGTATGAATTATTGACCCAAGCATGAGCGCCGCGAGGCGGTGCAGTTGTTATGTTTTCAGCGCGAGTTGTCCAGCCACCAACAGGGCGCAAAGACTTATCCTGCCAGCGAATCAGGTTGGACTTGTTCCAACGGCCAACGGCCTCGTAGTCAGTGCCGTGGTTGTAAACACCTTGCGGTAATTCAAGTTTAATGAATGCCATGTTTTACCCTATGCGGCTATCCTAGTCCAAGTGTCTGTGGCCGACGATATTGGAGTCCATGTTTCAGAAACAATCAGTATTGGTTCCCACTTCTCTCGGCCATAAGCACTTACTGAAGACGTTAAAGATGTCGCGCCATTAGACAATCTGACACGAATAATCTGAGGCGATACAGTTGACTGAGCGTTTATTTCAGCCCTGCCAACCACAGAGAACACGCCAATCGCACTTGTTGTTACAGTGGCACTTGGATTCGCATATCCCTCACGAACACGTGTGATGTTGGTTTGGGGTACAAAACTTGAAGTTGCAGAAATCTCAGCACTTGCGCCGCGAATAACAAAACCGCTGGCAGTTGAGCCAACAGACGTTGCCGCAACAATAGTCTGGAAGTTGGCGTAGTCGTATACCCCAGCGCCATATACAGAAGTGCCGTAAGCAAACGCCCCAGACTCTTCCAGTACAAACTTTTGACCTACAGATGACGTTACCGTTGTGGCGCTAGAAACAGCACCAGATGTAAACACACCTGATCCAGTGGCTGACGCCGCAGAAACGCCATCTACTTGGCTGTCAGTTTGGCGTACCCGAATAACGTCAGATGTGGCCGCAGACTGTGGTGATATTTGTGCGGAACTATTGGCAGTTAGCCCGCCAAGAACCGCTACGCTGGCGCTTGCACCAATAGACGCAGACCCAACAAGAACCCTTACTGGAGCAACAGAGACAGTAGCAGACGCACTAATAACGGCAGGCAACACATCGACGCCGAACCCGTCAGCGCCGTATGTGTTTGTACCGTAGCTGTATCCGCTTAGATCAACTGTTGCCACGACTATTTATCAGTCGAGCGTAATGTCCAAGTCCCCAGTTGGGACGCGGAAAACGTCGCCAGTCTCAATTGATTTTGAGCTTGTCAGCGCGGCGTAAGCCAACAGGTTGCCCGATGTGCTGGCGTCATAAACACCAACGTGCGTCACCGTGCCGTAGTTAGCGCTGGCCGTAGGATACTCAACAGCCGCAGTGTTGCTGGCCGTGTTGCCAGTCACCGTAAAAGCAACAGACTGACGCACATAGCCGCCACCAGTTACTTCTGTGCCGCTACCGTCTTCATCAGGGTTTGATGTAAACAATGCCAAATACAGTGTTCCAGCCGCTGTGTATGGCGTAGCGCCAAAAACATGGCCCAAGACTTTCGTCTCAAGATAGTTTGAAAAACTCATGCTAAACCTCTTACTTTAGGTACTAAACTGACGCCGCTGTACTTGGCGCTCTTAGATGACTCATTGAGTCGAGAAACAGCCGCAGAATACAATTGCGCCCATACTGCGAGTCGAGCGTCGTCTTGTAGATATGGGGCTGAGTGAATCAGCGACCCGTACAAGTAAACGTCAGGAGCCGCGCTCAGTAACCAGTTTGTAGCATTTGAGGCTAAAGCTGGTACTTGAGCGTAGTATAACAGTTCAACATCTACGTCCGCAATGGGGGTTGGATATAAGTGGAATTGACCAGCTTCCAACGTGTAATATTTTGGCGTGTTGTACTGGTCGTTGGCTATTGCTCGCATATCAGCCATTGAAGTTGAGTCAATCAACTTAATGGGCGATGTGCCGTTGCCAACCACGTTAAACCGCAGTGTCTCCACCCAATCGGCAGGAACCTGCATATATGCGTCACCAGCAGACTGCTGACCGCTAGAACGGGACTCCATGCGCCAATGGCGTACATCCCGGTTTACTGCCGCCTCACACAGCGCAATGAACGTGGGAATAGATGACGTAAGGTCGTCTCGGTTTAACGTGTCTGCAATGGTTGTTTGCAGGTTCGTGTAGTTGGTTAGTGCCATGTGTTCACCACTTTACTTTGTCAGCCCAGTAAGCCGCCGACATCTTGCCTTTTGCTATATTCTTGGCGTGTCGTGCCTTGAACGCCTCGTTCCGCTTTGAGCCATCAGGAGAGCCTTTGACGCCCTGCTGACCAAAACGAATTGTCTTAACCTGCTCACCAGACTTGGCCACCACGACGTGTGACTTAGTTGGATGGCTCGGTGTCTTCTTTGGCTTATTGTATCCAGAGACGCCAGCACGTGCTAGTCGGCTGTCCTTTGTGGCCATTAGTCTTCCATTTCAAAGTCTTTGCGCTCCCATGCTTGGCAGACACGCAGATTATGGCAAATAAAGTCAAATTTGACACAGTAACCACGTCCACCGCCATCCATATCGAATGACGTAAGCGGGATTGCCTCCATTTGCTTTTGCTTTTCAGGAGTATTGTCAAAGTATTCGCAGTTGGCGCAGAACAAGCGTCGAGCCTCTTTATCGCTCGTTTGCAGTCGTCGAGCCAACTCTGACCAATACGGCTTGTTTGCCTTTGGATCAACAGAAGTCTTTTCTGGGCCAAGATGCCAGTTGGCTTTGACTTGAGCCATATTTGATTTGTTTTCAGCCGCCGAAACAATCGGCTCCAAAACCATGTGCTTTACGGCATCTTTAATCGTAGCCATTACTTCTTCGCCTTATTGCGCTTTGCGCGCATATTGCGCTCTGGTAGTGAGCGACCAGCCATGCTCATGGCGATGGCCACAGCCTGCTTCTGGGGCTTTCCAGCTTTCATCTCAGTCTTGATGTTCTTGGAAATGGTCTTGGCGCTTGAGCCTTTTTTCAGTGGCATATCAGTCCTTAAAGTGATGGCAACAAACCCGGCTTATAGCGGATGTCAACTGGTCGTCCATCTTTGCCGATGTACGCCATACCGATTTCGCTTGCCGCACCCTTGAGTCCTTTTAAAGCACCAGCGTTAGTCGCACGTGCCGCCGCAACAAGTGGCTTCATAAAAGGATTCGTACCCTCGTAACCCTCGACAATTTTTTGCCGCTGTGGGTTATTGAAGTCGTAATTGTCTTTAATGACGCGCGTGCCGTCTGGCAGTGTCTCATAGGTGAAACGACCCAAAACATTGGCAAACATATCCAAATCAGGATTGCCTGCAACAGCGCCCATTTTGTCGATGTTTGGATAATCCTTGTACTGAACATTGCCCTTGTCGCCCTTACCAGCCAACAGGCTTTCCAACTCACGTAATTGGTACGGGTTGAAGTCTTCAGCAGTAATTGGCTTAGATCGGTCGCCAAACAGGACGTTCAAAAACATCTGCTCTTTGGTCATTGGAGGACGATAATCGTCACGACTGCCAACTACAAGTGCAGACTCTGGGTCTAAATTGTCAAGTAAGCCGCCCATACCATTTCCTAAAATAGTTCGTTTTGATTATAACGGTCACCAAAGAGTTAAGCAATTCCTTTCAGATTTCGTCTGATTGGAGCGCCCCAGTCGGATGTAGCCCTGTGACCAACCGCCAGGTATCTGAAAGCGTCAGAACCATGCGACGCCCAGTCGTGGGCTGGTCTTGAGCGCCACACCTTGCCGTTGTCGTCATATTCCCTGTGGTACTGCCTCAGAGCGTCTACACCACGCTCACAGCGCTCTGCATCGAACCAGCAGTTGGCAAGCATCGAGCGTACCGCTTGGATGCCGTCATCGACCATTAGTTGCGGCGCAATCGTAATCGGCTTGACGCCCAGCCCGTCCAGCGTCTCAAGGCGTGACTTACCCGACCCAAGCTCCCTGACTCTGACGTCGTGCGGGAGAATGTGGTTCGTGTAGACGTACCCTTTTTGGTTGAGTACCTGCACGTAGTGATCCAGCCCCACACCTGACGACTCATAATAGTCAATAAGGCGAACCTCTGCCCCAACGTGTTGAGCGAACCAGATTGCTGTCGAGTCGCCCACGCCCAAGTCCCACGCAGTTGTGACCCCAATGCTCGGAGTGTAGTCAACAGTGCCAATTTGCCCTTTATCCTTGCAATTTCGCATCTCAGTAGCGTAATACGCACCTTCAGCGTGAACAAGAAAATCACCTTCCCAAACGTGGTCATAAATGTCTGGCCTCTTTCGTTTGTCTTCAAGACGCTCCTTTTCCAGCACATCTGGAAACCATGGGTTGTCCCTCCAGTTCATCTCAACAATGATTGCGTCGTCAGGCGGTTGCTCAACGAATCGTTTATGAGTCGCCGACTCTTTGGACTCAGGGTTGTACGTCACCCATATCTCGGAATCATTCTCCCGTACCGTTGGAATCAGCTTGCGCCAAGCCGTCTCACTGACGGTCTCAGCCTCATCGATCCATGCCACCAGAATGCGTGCCTTTGACTTCAGGCTGTCCAGTGACCGCCGTAGACCAGCGAACGTGTACGTAATCGCCCCGTCCTTAGACTTGATGTACTTGTCGCCCAGTTCGTAGTAAGCCTCAAGCTCTGGGACGCTCCTGATGGCCGCCTTGACCTCTTCCAGAGACGAATCGTCCAATGAGTTCATAAACTCACGTCCACAGAGTATCTGGCCAGACATCCCAGCCTTACCCCACTGGTAACCCCTGACCGCGGTCATCAAAGCGAATGTGCGAGTCTTTGCACTGCCTCGGCCGCCCTTGGCCACACGGTAACGTGCTTTCTTGGTGAAAACAGGGATGAGTTTGGGCGGTATCGTTAACCGTAGCTCACTCATCATCTGGCCCCACCAAGCGGATGACAACTGGCTGACTTGTTGGAGTCATTGAGCCATCGGAAGACGTTGCGTCCACCTTGTCTGAGTATCCGTGCTTGGTAAGGATCATCTTGGTGATGGAGGCATTGAAGTGCCCCATCAAGCCATTTCTGATGAGTTCGTCTTCCTGCATTGACATGAGTTTTGCATAAATGTGAGAAAACTCTGGCTTGTCTTCGTCTTTTGCCCATGCCTGTAATGTTTCACGGGCGACATCAAGGCGGACAGCAAGCCCTGCAATGCTTGGTAATGTGTTGAAGTCCTTTAAGTACCTGTGGCACTCTTCTAGCAGTTCAGGCGTGTATTTTGTTGGCCTGCCGCCTGCGTGTTTGGTTGGTTCTGTCATAGTGTTCTCTCTGTAAAACAGGTGGAGATTAAAAGGCTTATTCTAACGGTATGCCATTCCGCTCAAGAATCTTTAATAAACCCTCGTTTTGTGGAAACACCACAAAGTTGCGCGTGTCAGCCTTCTGACCGCCACGACTCTGAGCATCAAAGTATCTGATCCCAGGCACTCCTGCCTGACGCATTTGCTCTGCACCAGCAGGTTTCTTTGCGTTCATAGCGGCAACCAAGTCGCCACCAAGATCGTCCGAGGCCAATCCAAACTGTTTGGCCAAAGCCTGTATTTCTGGCGTCTGCTTGCTGATCTCAGCATCCCAGTCTAGCATCTTTGCGATCTGGTCGTCTGGCAAGTCAATTTTGTAAAAAGCGCCCCCACCAGAATCTGAATATTTTTTAAACAACTCAGCCAGTTTTTCTTGCGGGAAGTCTCTTGCGGCTATGCTTGCGTTTTGCAGACTTCTTGCCATTGCCTCTGGCGGTTTGTTTGCCCTTGACTGCCTGATGAACTCACCCCTTACGCCCGCTGGCAAATCCAGCCCCATCATTTTGGCCTCTGATTGCAAGTCAAACGCTTTGTGCGCAAGCATTTGCTGAAACTGTTTCGCAACATCGGGGTTCTCGGCCACATAGTGCCCGTACCCATAAGCCTGCGCCCCCTCACCAGAGCCAATTGCCTTTGGTGCAAACGCATTGAACTTGTATGGGCTACCGTGGAACACAGTCATGCCCATCGGGTTGTACGCATCTGCCAACGTGCCAGCCAACTGTTGACTCTTTGGCCCAAACAGTGGGTCACCGTTGCGACCCTCTTGAGCCGCTTCAGCCGTCAGCTTGTTCAACACCCCAGCACGGTCATTAGCGTTGCCAACGATCTGCTGTGCCGACTCCACTGGGTTCGACAGCATATCCAGCAGAGACCTCTTAAATGAGTCTGCGGTGCTGTAAATGGATGCTAATGGTGATGGCATGATGTGTGTTTTTAAATTATAATATGCACATGAAAAAAGTTATTGCTTATTGTGGGTTCAACAGCCAAACAGAACTGCCGTATGTGTTGCTTAAACAGTCGTTTAGAGACTTGACCGAGCAACAGCAAATTTCAGTCCTGCAAGAACTTATTGAAGAGTTGCAATTTGAATTGGACTTCATTACAGGCGCCCAAGATACTTCAACAGGCCCTCGACAGTCTGCTCATCAATCTGTTCGCCCTTGTGAGATTTGAGAAGTGATGTTCTGATGTTTGCGTCTGTCTTGCCTTGTTTGCGCAACTGATCAAACGTTTTGCGAAACGTCAGGTAGTCTGGAACGGCGACAATATTCCCCTGCGCATCTTCAAACCCACCAAGCAAGCCAGCAGTTGGTATGCCTGCTCGGTAAGACCCATGCTTATAAGACGGCGTCACAATTGAACTGTCGGGCTTGGCTTTAAATATGGCCGCACCAGACCCGCCCGTGTAAGCCTCTGGTTTGTTCATTACCTTATTGACATCCCTTATTCTTGGAAACCCAAGTTTTTGGAATTTGTCTGCCCCCATCTCTTCAGCAATAGCCTTTCGGATGTTGCCGGCAGAAAACTGGCCCTCTTGCCCGTTGGCCATGATGTCGTAAATGTTTGGGCTGTCAACACCGGCAAAGTTTTTATATGGCGTAACTTTGTAAGAGTTCCCGTCTTTGTCTTTTTTGATCTCAACCCTGTTTCTTATGGTTTCATTAAGTTGCTTGTAAGCATCTTTTGATGGGCGAATGGCTGGCAATTGGCCAACCAAGCCCTCAGAAACATGGTGAGAAAAATTTGAACTTGCTGGCCCAAGGTAAGACGAAATCCCAACCGTATCCCCAAGTTCAGAATACTGATTTAGGTTTGCAATTTTGCTAGAGGCGGCGCCAGGTTCAGATGCCCAAGCAATTTTTTCATCAATATTTTGTTGCAAAGAGCCGTATTGAGTGCCACCCTGCTTTTTGACTGGTCGAGCCAATGGGACGCCAGCAACTTGATATACCGTTTCGCCGGCGCCAGACCAATCTGACATTACTGGAACGGCATACTTGCCAAGCAAATCCTCTGGGTTAACGCCGCGCTGTGGAGCAAACACCTCGCCCTCGGTTGGCAAAATAATGTCGCTACCGCTTTGTGCCATCTTTTCTCGACGCATCACCGCAGGAGTGTCAAGTGCCTTTTTAAACTTTGTCAGCGCCGACTTTTCTGCTGATGTCAATGACGACAACGTCCTGTTTGGGAACAGAATCTCAATCACTGGTACGCCGTTTACACTGTCAGCAAAAGACAATGAGCCTCGCGTCAAGTCGCGCAAAACCTGTGCATTTGCGCCGCCTTTTTCAAGGGTTTTAATTACAGCAGGTTCAATGGCTTTTTCTAATGCCATACCAGCACGTTCAGCCTGAGACGCCATTGCCGTTTTGTTTAATCCAAGCGCGGTCAGCGGAGCCGCCTCTGGTACGACAGCAGGAATTTTTGCGTCTTCCATAAACGCGCCCAGCTTTTGAATCAACCCTTGTGCAACCTCGCCTCTCGGCTGGTAGGTCAACTGGTTCATCATTTCGATGGCCGCTCGGTCTGCCTCTTTGCCGCCCTCGTATGTCCCGTAATTTGGGCTAGTTATGCCCTTGTAAATCCCATACAGCGGTCCAGCAACGCCAGCAAGCGCACCAGTACCAAGTGTCGCCGCAGTTTCGCCGGCGCCCTGCAAATAGTCCCAAAGGGTTGGTTCAGCCATAGTAAAACCATTTTACCAAAAAAAACGCCCACTGCAAGAGTGAGCGTAAGTTGGAGAATCCAACAGGAGAACTGGCTTCAGTCTACGCGCTCTTTAGCTAACCGTCTAGCCTCTGCCCTGTAGTGTTTTGAGATTTGTTCCAGCCCTTCCTTGGTGTACTTTCGCAATACGTTATCGCTCTCTAGTTGCTCAAGCCTTTCCAGCCCGATGCGTTCCATTAGGCGCTTTCGATATTCAACCGCATTTCCTGACAAATGACAGTTACATTTTTTGCATTGCCCGTGTACGTTGTCCTCAACAAACCTCATGTGGGGCGCAGAACCGACCGAACGGTAGTGGCCAGCGTCAAACGTGTTTGGGCCACCGTCTAGGGGCTTGTCGCAACTAATGCAGGGTTTGCCGGCGTCTCTGGCGCGGATATATGCGTTGAACGCTGTCTGGGCCCTCTTGACCAGTTGGGGTTTGGTCTGCATGGCATCCAGCTTTATCTTGGTCTGTTGCTTGTCTTTTTTTTGAACGACCTTACGCGCAACTTTCATCGCGCAAGCTGGGCCACACACGCTCTGCATTGGGCGCACCGGGGTGAATGGCGTCTTGCACTCTTTACACTTTTTAGTCAATTTCAACCCCGTTATTGGCGCACCACGCCTCCAGCCACGTGACGAACTCAGACGCCTGCTCTTTGGTAAACCGACGGGTTTGCAAGCCCAACTGGACTACGCCGGTGCCGTCAAGGTTTGGTATGACCTGGCCAGACTGCTGGTTGGTCTCCCGTAAATAGGCATCGACAAGGATTCGCTTCCAGTCCTCTTCGTTGTATATACAGTTTAGATGGCGACACCGTGTAGCGACCTTGCCGATTAGCTTATGGTACAGCTTTTCCTGCTGTCTTGTCTTGCTTTCCCGCTGGATTGTTACCTCCAACACTATGCCCGATTCTAGGGCTGGCTTGGCTTTTTCCCACGCCGCCCTGATCTGCTGGATTCCCGTCATTGGGTCGCGCATTGTAAATTTCATAGTCCTCCCCCTTTAGTTTTGTCATGTATGACCGAATGGTCTCACAGTACGATTGCCCGTGTTTTTTTGCCATGCTCTGGAATACGCCCTTGAGCCACTGATTGCGGTCACGTGGATCGCGCCAGAGCCATGAATGGTACAACTCACGCGCCACAGCCATGTCGTTGATTGGCTTGGCTTGTGCTTTTAGCTTTTCAAAGTGTGCGTACTGAGCCTCAGTAAATGGACTCTTCCATGTCTCCCGTGACTTTAAGGGCCGCGGTAATAATACTGAGGGGGTAGGTTGCACCGTCTCGGACACGATCAAGTACCCTCTTGGCCATTTGGTAGCTCATTGAAAACCTCCCAGTAGTAGCCCGTAGGCAAACCCAAGCAAAAAAGCGACACAACAGGTAGCAAATACCAAAACCATAATTCCTGCGTAATTAACATTACTCGGCTCCTTTAGGTACTCCACCATCGGTGTCTTCAGGCTTTTCAGCACGCTCTTGTGAGTCATTAGGTTTGTTTTGAACATTTTTAGTTTTACCAAAAATTGCATCCCAGTTATTTTCAAACGCCTGACGGTCTACGTCAAAAGGTCGTGGTGCTGAACCTTTGCTCATGTGTTTTCCTTTAAAACCTGTTCACGAACCAAGTGATAGAACTTAATAAGCTCATCATCATAGTAGCAAGACCAATCAACTAACCCAAACATTGGCCGCCAACCCTCGTCACTCCACATACAGAACCCTGCTTTTCTGGCCAACGCTTGAATCTCAGGCGTAAACTCTGCGTCGTACTCAGTCTCTTGCGCCAGTGTTGCATCTGTCGTTGCTACTGTTGTCATGTGATTTTCTCCCTAAGTAAACGTGCTTTCTTTTCGTGGTACTTGCGCTTGCGATCTTCTGGTGTGCGTACCTTTTTTGGTACATCAAATCCATCCCCACCCGAATAAATTGGGGTCTGGTCGCGTCCAATAGTGTCCTTTTTCCAGCCAACGATATGGATACACCGCATCTCATGCAAGGTTCTTAGCCAGAGCCAAGACGTTCGGATTGACACCTCAAGAGCGTCTGCTAACTGATGAGCATCCAGTTCCCTGCCCATATCAAACATTTTCCACGTTTTTGAAAATAGGTAGGCATCTATGCGCTTTGCTGGGTTCTTACCGCCTCTCATGCAATCACCGTCGCTTTCTGCGCTCGGATGGTCTTGTCAATGACATCGAGTGCCTTGTCCAGCATACCGATGGTGGTGGTTTCCATCTGGGCGTCGTGAACCTCATATCCCAATTTTATGGCCGAAAGTTCTGATCCACGACAAATGAACCTATTGTTTATCTCAAAAGACCGCATACAAACGTCGTAAAGGGCGCCAGAAGCGTTTAAAACGATCTGGGTGTACTCCGACCCTACCCCAAGCGCGCAAAGCGCTTCAGCGACGTTTATGACGCCAATGACAATTTCGACCTCTTTTTTGTTGGCAGTACCCTTGGCCAGTGAATCGAGGGCGCTCATGTTCTTGAGGTGCATGGTGACATAAGCTGATTCTTTGGCTGACACCTTGGTCATCCCTGTAACGACCCAGTTCATTGTGTCCAGTCGGACGCCTTTGGGTTTGTATTTTGATTTCTTACGCATCTTCAGGCCTTTTTCAGCACGGCATTGATTTGCTCACGAATGTTTTTGGGTATTGGTACAGCACGCTTCAAATCGGCTTCAATTGCTTTCAGAGCCGCGTCATGGTTCGGTGCAATTGGAACCGTTGTCCGAGCCACGTCAGCGGCTTGCTGGGCAAACGTCTGTTTTTCTTTTACCCAGTCCGCATTAAACCCAGTCCACCCTCTGGCGCATATTTCTGCCAAAGCATCCTCAAGCGACCAGCCAGCCTTTTCAGCCTGATTGCGGATTTTCGTGATGACCGTCTCGCTGACGGGAGCTTTTTTTGCTTTACGCTGTTTTACAAAATCATCCCAAACAGATTGTGATACGCCGACAGGCGGCGCAACGGCAGTTGCTGTATTCTTTGTTTCTTGTTTTATGGTTAATGGTTCTTGTTTTATGTTTGGTTGAACGTCCGTTGAACGGGCGTTGGACCTGCGTTCAGCAGACGCTTTACCAGCGCGTGACGCTTGTTCGATTTTCCCTCTGTACGCCTGTATTTCTTTGTCTGCTCTCAGGTTCACAAAGTAACCATCCACTATCTCAAAAAACTCATTCAAGATGGCATCAACAACGTCTGCGTGTTCACGCATACCGATTTGACGCGCAACCAAAGTTGAATCAATGTCCAGCGGTTTTTCGTGCAAATAGTAGGCATCCAAGAGGCGCCTGTAAGCCAAGTCCTCAAGCAAATTGAGATGGCGTGTGTGACTGGCATAGTCACCAATGTTGAACTGGTAATAGTGCATATTGCTCACCTTTTTACACCCCCTTGAAAGAAACGACGGCAGGAGAGGGGAGGAACTCTTTTCGGTTGGGTGATCAAGCCCAGCCTAGCCGTGTCTCGATAAATCATAACACCATTTGCAAAAATAGTTGGGAAGAATTGTTTTTTTTATTTCTTCCTGCGCTGGATTTCACGGTGTATGTACCAAGCCGCCTTTTCCAAGTCTTCGATGGCGTCATGCTTTAGGTCGGCACGCCAGATGTACTTGATCGCGTTGCCGAGGCAGAAGTTCATGTGTTCTGTCACCTCGATGCACTCAATGTGGCTGGGGTGTGACAGGTAGTGGTTGGGGTGATTTACTGGGTCGTGCATTAGTCTGTACCTCCAAAATTCTCTTTGTTCAAGTCTTCGCGCTGGATTTGCTCCACCGCCATTGTGATGTTGTATTGCAGGCTGTTCAGCCACAGTACAGCCTCGATGTCTGTTGATGGCAGTTGGCGCATTAGTGCGTTCAGGTCTGCCAGAAAGTCGTGAAATGTGTTCATACGGTAGCCTCCTGTGTTTACCCATTACAACAGGAAAAAATATTTTTAAATATTAGGGAAAACCCCTATTGTGTGTGTTTGAAATAGATGTATAATAAACACATGACATCACAAAAGTATGGTGTCATATTCAACTAAAAGGGGAACTGAAATGAGAGCAATTATCAAAGCGGCGTGTAACATTGATGAGTTGTACGCGACGTTGGAGGGCATATCTGCCGACGACGGCAAAGAATTTGAAGACTACACCGACGCCGAAATCGTGCATGAGGCCGAGTACGTTTTGTCCACGTTCCATGAGGCTGGACACATTAACGGCGATGCCTTGTCGGGTGATTTCGAGGATGGTCCTTATGACCAAAAGTGGGCGCAAGGTGAGGTCCGTAAGCTCAAAGCGCTGATTAAGAAATTCAAATAACCAACGGGGCTTCGGCCCCTTAACAGGAGCATAACCATGAGCAAAACACAACACATCGCACAGCAACGCCTAGCAGACGTTCGGTCAAAGTGGCGCACCGATACAGGGGACGCCGAGTTAGTCGAGGCTTACTTGCAACTAGGTCGCAAGATGGGCGGCGGGTATACCGACGACGCCGCTGGAAAGCTGGCACGCATCTTTGATCTGAATGGCCGCCTGTCACCAGCACAGGTCGCCAACGTGCGCCGTGCCGCACTGGAGTCCATGCGTCAACCAGTCGTTGAGCCTGTGCAAAAAAGAAAATACACACGTCGCACAAATGTTTAAAACTGTGTTACAGTAAACACACTGCAATTTAAAAGGGGAACATCATGCAAGTCAAAGAAAACGCAAAAGTGATCTATATGTTGACCGACAGCGGCATCTCCAAACTCAAGGAGCTGTTCGATAACGTCGAGTCAGATGCATTCATTGACACGCTCATGTCAGTTGAGCGGGCAATGGACCACGGCGACATCGCGTTCGCTGTCAACGGGGGTCAAACCCTCATCCTTGACGACTCAGACTTTGAGCCTGTCACTTACTTTTTGAATTAAAAGGGGAATCCAAAATGGAAATCAAAACCAATGCCGTTGAAAAAGCCTTGCGTCTGCTGGAAGCGGCCGGCGCGTCATTCCACGTCAAGCTGGATGATCAAGAATGGGGCAAAGCCATCGCCACGAAAGGCGCTCGAAAGGCGTCTAAATACCCGTATGGAAGCGTGACTGCGCACATCAAGCCATACCTGGCAAACGTTAAGGTAAACGACGCTGTGGCCGTGCCGTTTGGCGACTTTGATGGCGATACGGTTCGCGCAACAATGTCAAGTTATTTGAGCGACAACTGGGGCAATGGCTCTTACATGATCCATAAAGCCAAGAACCAAATTGAAGTGTTGAGGTTGCTATGATCGACGCATTGCTCAAAACCAACGTAAACGATCACGTTGAAAAGAAAAACGGTCTGTCGTACCTGTCCTGGGCATGGGCATGGGCAGAGGCGCTGAAAGCCGATCCCAAAGCCACGTTCAAGGTGGAGATGTTTGGCGACAAGTGCTTTATGGAAATCAACGGCACTGCAATGGTCTGGGTGACCGTCACAATGTTTGACAAGCCCATGACCTGCCAGCTTCCAGTGATGGACTTCCGGAACAAAGCCATACCGAACCCAGACGCCTTTGCGGTCAACACGGCAATCATGCGCTGTATGACCAAGGCATTGAGTCTGCACGGCCTTGGCCTGTACATATACGCTGGTGAAGACATCCCAGAACAGGCGCCAGCACCAAAGATCAGGCCAGTCCCAGAAATGGAACTACCTGAAGCAGAAAAAGTGGAACTGCAAGAGATTGCGGAACTGCTCAAAGAGTTGGTGACAACCGATCTGGATCACGCCAGAGAGGTCGTCGCAACATCAAATCTGGATGAGCCACAGAAGATTTATCTGTGGTCTCTGCTAGACTCCAAAACCCGTTCAGCATTGAAGAAAAAGGACTAATGATGCAATACGACAACACCAATCGCGGATCGCTTTTCAAGAACGACCGCAAAGAAAAAGAAACCCACCCCGACCTTAAGGGTTCGATCAACATCAACGGTCAAGAGTTCTGGCTGTCTGGCTGGTCAAAGGTTACCAGCAAGGGCGACAAAATGTTGAGCCTGTCTGTTACACCCAAAGAACAGCAAGCCGCCAAGCCCGTAGCCAAGTCAGCGCCCAAGCAAGCAGAGCCTGATTTCGACGACGATATGCCGTTTTAAGGGGGGATCATGGACACACTTAAAAAATACTGTTCAATCCGAATGTCAATGGACTTGGTCAACCGCATCAGCACAATGGCCAAGGCAGAACAACGGTCGTTCACTGGCCAAGTGATTTACTTGATCGAATACGCGCTAAAAGCATTGACTAAAAAATAGGGAAAACACCTATACTTGAGTGTGTTGTGGTGTGTTTATAATTTCATACCGCAACACACAAAGGGGAACAAAATGAAATCAGATGTAAGGGACAACTACAATACCCGCCACGGTGGACCGTTCGACCGCGGTGCGGCAGATAGCTGGTACGACCGCCCATTCAACCCACATTACTTTGTTGGCACAACCAACATGAGCGAAAAGGTCGAGATGGCTCAGATGACCGCCGCAGAGATAGCCGCCTACACAGCAGGCTATCGGTGGAATGAAGATGCTGGTGGCAAAAAAGACTACGGTGACGGGAGCGAGGCATGATCGGATACAACACTGGCAAGATTGTGATCGGGAAGTATTACCAGAAGCCTCAGAAAGCCTGTAACGACGATTTAAACGTCTACTGGCAGAGTGTATTGCTTAAACGTAAAAAATCGCTTATAGAGCGTTTTAGAGCCTTTTGTGGGGGTGAACTATGAC
>Ga0208644_1000981_pt1 | contig 24698 bp, 10 predicted proteins | sample VirMetDEL_Nov_18_FD_184517 | JGI IMG/M metagenome (GOLD analysis project Ga0208644, IMG submission 184517) | Aqueous microbial communities from the Delaware River and Bay under freshwater to marine salinity gradient to study organic matter... | ecosystem: Environmental > Aquatic > Marine >...
CAGCAGAACCAGTACTTGTATTCATAGCATCCCAACTGCTCCCATTATAAACTTCTACCTTTGATGTTGTGGTATTGAATATCATTTCACCAGCTGATAAAGATGTCAAAGCATCTCTTTCAGAAGTTGTGTAATTCTTGAGTCCTACAGGTACAGTAAAATCTACACTAGCTCCTGTAGTTCTTGGTCTTATCTCATTTACTTTTAATATTGACATTTATTCTCCTATGGCTTTGGGTTATCGTCTTTTACTTCTTTTAAAGCAGTATAAAAAGCAGCAAACTGTGTCTTTAATGTTTCATCTCCATCTATTGCGTGGAATAACATATCTAGTTGGTCGCCTATAGCAGGGTAACCACTTCTTCTATTTTCAATAACTTGTAACTCTGCAATCTTTGCATTGACTTCTTCTTCAGTTGGCATAACAGCAGTTTCATCATTGAGTTTGAGATTGGAATATACTTCTCCATCTTCCAGGTTTATCCAACCATACCATTGGTGTTTGTCTTTGTTAAAGTGTGCAAGTGCCTGTTGTAACATTATGTATCTCCTAGCTTTTTAAAGTTAAAAGCAGTTTGAACTTGATTAGTACTACCAAGAATAATAGTACCAGAAGTTATACTTGCTGCCCTAAATTTGATTTTGTCATTAGCAGTATCTGTAATATCTACAATAGTTTCATTAAACCCTGTGCTATTGTCTTTTACTCCAGAATTATATCCTCCAATTATAACAGCTGATATATTATCTTGCGAAGAAAAATTATCATTAGTACTTATAGTTTCAATTACTGCACCATCATTGGTAACTGCTTGTATATATGCAGATACACTTATTAAATAATAACCTGTAGAAGGAAAGGTAAATACTCCAGAGCTTTGTGTCATACCTGTACCAATATAAGATTGTAAAGTTCCTGTAGGTCTTGCTAAATTAGATGTAATATCGTTATCACCAGCTGTTGTAAAATTTGCTGTTAATGCCCATTGGTCTGCTTCTTCTAATCCACCTGCACTAATATCAGAAGTTAAAGCCATAGTTCCTGTAGAACCAGGTACTGTTATTGTTCCACCAATCTTACTGTCTTTTATTAAAACCCCATCAATAGTTACACCATTAGCTAAAGTATTCTCTGATATAGTATCTACTTTTATTTCACTAGCCATTATGTATCTCCTAGTCTTGTAAATGTTACAAAAGTTCTATTTTGGTTAGTGTCTCCTTCTATTTCGCCACTGTTATTGTAATATTGAAATTTGACCTTATGATTTGTTAAATCTGTTATATCTAGTACTGCTGATGTATATGCAGTGTCTCCATTACCACCTTCTTGAGTTATAGCTCTTGCTATAGGTGCTTCAGTGCTGAAATTATCATCTGAAGTTACAATGTATAATATATGATGTGCAGAGCCAGCAGTACCATTTTGACCTTTAACTACTGCTTCTACTTTATAAAAACCTGTTTTACTAAATGTAAATATACCAGAAGATTCTGATACATTATTACCAAAGTTTGCTTGTAATGTGTTATCTGGAACTTCCCAACCTGAGGTTATGTCTGTACCAGCACCAGTAGTAGTTTGACTTGCAGTTAATCTAAATTGTTGGCAAGAAAAATTAACACCATCTGTTAAACCTGTAATAGAAGAACTTGCAATTTCACTGTCTTTAATCAATACACCATCTATCGTTACACCATTAGCAGCAGTTTGTTCATTTATTGTATCTACATTAAGTTCTGACATTACTTAGTTCCTTCAGCTTTACCTAAATAGTTTTCTGGGTCATGTTTACTATCCACAAAATCCTCCAAAGACTTTTCAATCATATTGTAATCTATCTCTTCTTCAGTTGTGTCTTTTAGTATAGTTATACATTGAACAACCCAAGCACTTGCCCAACCTAGAGCAAGACCTATTAAAAATATAATAAATGTATCCATTATACGACCACCAAAGTTCCTGCGATATCTAATGTACCTTCTACATCCATTGGACCTGCTGCAACAGTTCCTGTATCTGCTGCAATAGTAAAACTCTCTCCTGAAGCTAATGTTTGTCTATGTAGGAAGAAACCACCTTGTGCAGAGGCAGTAACATTTGTATCCATAACAAATCTCTCACTACCACCTGTATCAAATCTAATTTTGTCTTCATCAGAGCTTTCTTCTACATGGACTCTTGTATCGCCATCAGCGTCTTCTATGTTTGTAGGTCTTTGAGGTACGAAGTTTGTACCATCGTAAACTAAACTATCTCCTGTAGCTAGCCCTGTAGTGTCTACATCTGTTAAATCATTAGCAGCAACAGAACCACCTGCATCTCCCCAAGAAATATTACCTGCACCATCAGTACTTAATACTTGACCATTTGTACCTGCACCACCATTGATTTTTAGTTTTGCAGATTTAATATCTACAACACCATCAGATTCTATTCTTATTCTTTCACCACCAGCAGTAAACATTCTGATTTCATCAGCATCTGTTGTAGGTTCTACTTGTATCTTGGTATCGTTATCTCCATCAGTAAAGCTAGTAGCACTAGCACTTGATGATGTAATTTGAACAGGGTCTACAGTTCCATCAGCTAATGTTAATTCTATATCTGTACCTGTTGCACCTAGATTTAAGAACTCAACTGGGTCAGATGTACTATCAGCTAATGTATATGGTAATTCACCAGTAAGACCTCCACCAGAACTACCTGCAAAATTTGATTTAGTAACTTTCTTAAATCCAGATGCACTTGTGTCATAAACCATAACCAAGTCATCATCAGCAGGTGAACTGTCTGCTGTAAGTCCTGTTACAAAGCTTGTAGCTAGTCCTGTAGCTGTACCTTCAAAAGTACCAGCAACTATTGTTTCTGAACCTACTGTCCATTTGTCAGTTGATTCATCCCATATAAATGTTTTGTTAGTAGATGTTCCTCTTTCAATTTCTATACCTGCATTTTCGCTAGGTGTACCTGTTACATTGTTATTTAAAACAATTATGTTGTCATCTACTGTTAATGTTTCTGTATTGACAGAAGTTGTTGTACCACTAACTGTTAAGTTACCTGAAACTGTTAAGTCGTTAAAAGTAACATCAGATGTGGTTGCAACTGCCTGACCTATTGATATTGTTCCACCAGAATAAGTAACGCCTGTACCACCTGATAAATAACTATCTATTTCTGTATCTACTCTTGCATTGGTAAAGTAAAGATTTGTAGAGCCTTCTGAAAGGTCATCAGTATCTTTGGTTGCTAATCTAGTATCAAAGTCTGTATTTTGTCTAGCTGTTGTGTAGTAAAGATTTGAACTACCTTCTGTTAAGTCATCAGTGTCAGATAAAGCAACATTTACCCAAGCAGTACCATTGTATCTTATTATTTCGCCACTAGCTAGTGAAGTTAAAGTTACATCACTTAATTGTGATATAGCAGAACTTGCATCGCCAGGGACAAAGTTGGTACCATCCCATTTAAGAGCTTGACCACTTGTAGGTGCTGAAGAAGTAATATCAACATCACTTAAGTCATCTATTGATACTGTACCTAAATTAATATCTACTTCATTATTAGAAGTATCATCAGTAATTGTTATTTTTGCAGAACCTGCATTAAGTTTCTTAAACTGTAAATCTTCTCCGACTTTAGCATCGAATATTCCAACTCCAGCAGTTCCAATGTTAGAAGCTGTGTTAGTTTCACCAGAACCAGATAGTCCAGAAACTGATGATAATGCAAAGCTACCTGCTGTGTTATCCCAAGTTACAACTTTTTGGTCTTCATTACTTCCAGGTGTTGAAAATCCTACATTTGCTAAATCTTCTAAATTAGCTAAAGCTATTCTTGCATCTGCTCTTGCGTTTGTAAAATATAAATTTGTACCTTCTGATAAGTTTGTTGTTGACTTAGTAGCCAATCTATTATCAAAATCTGTATTACTTCTTGTAGTTGTATAGTAAAGGTTTGTTGAACCTTCTGATAAATTATCAGTGTCTTTGGTAGCTAATCTTGTATCGAACCTAGCGTCTGTATAATAAAGATTTGTTGAACCTTCTGATAAATCATCAGTATCAGCAGCAGATAATTTAGTATCAAAATCTGAATTAGCTCTTGTACTTGTATAATAAAGGTTTGTAGTTCCTTCTGATAAATCATCAGTATTTTTTCCACTAAAGTCTGTGTCAAATAAAGATGAAGAATAATATTGATTAGTTGAACCTTCTGAAAGATTATCAGTTGTTTTTGTAGCTAATTGTGTATCAAATGTTGTGTTAAAGCTAGCAGTAACAGCTTGATTAGAAGCATTACCTATAAATATATCTCCATCATCTAAGTTAGGTACTGCATTACTTCTACCTGCACCTTGAACAAATATTGCACCATCTGATGCGTGACTTCTTGTTACCTTTGCGATTTTTTGAAGTAAAGAACTTTCTCCTGTAGGAGGAGTGTTAACTAAAGTTCCAGAAGTTGATACATAAAGAGAATCTCCAACTGAGAACGAGGAAGTGTCTAAACCTACAAATTTACCAAAAGTTAATATTGATACTGCTGAATTATTAGTAGCTGAAGCAGTTGTTATACCAATTGCTGGCATTGTTCCAGAACCATCTGCATCTGCTTGTGCTACTGTAAATTCTGTTCCAGAACCAGATTGTCCAGATATATACACTGGTACACCTGCACCAATTGTAGAACCTGTTTCATTCTTACTAGATAGTATTATTGCACCATCAATATCTCCTGTTACATCACCAGTAACATTACCAGTGACATTACCAGTGACATCTCCAGTCAAGGCTCCTTCAAAAGTGCCTGCTACAAATGTCTCACTACCAACAGTCCATTTATCATCTGTCTCGTTCCAAATTAAAGTTTTATTTGTAGAAGTACCACGCTCTATTTCTATACCACCATTTTGTGATGGTGTTCCTGTTTCGTTACTGTTGAGAAGTATTACATTATCAGCAAGATTTATAGTTTCAGTATTAACTGTTGTTGTTGTACCAGAAACTGTCAGGTCTCCAGATACAGTAAGGTCATTAAATGTAACATCGCTTGTTGTAGCAACAGCCTGACCAATGCTTATTTGACCAGAAGATAAAGTTACTCCTGTACCTGCTGAGAAATGAGCTCTAGTTTCTGAAGCACTTGGTCCTGTATAGGTAATTACACCTGTTCCTGAATCGTATGATAAAGAACCATCACCACCACTATCTGTAACAGATATAGCACTTCTAGCCCTTGCATTTGTAAAGTAAAGGTTAGAACTACCTTCTGATAAATCATCTGTATCACTGTTTACTAAAGATACACCTTGAACAGAAACAACTGCATCTCCACCCATACCTGAGTGAGCTGAACAATAATAATAAAGTGTATCTGCTGTTGCTGCGTCTACAACTATTTGTGTGTAAGCACCTGATTGACCAGGAGTACCATTGTAAGTAACTCCTGTAGTGTATTCAGAGCCACTAGCGTGTGTTCCATTTGCTGTAGTAGAAAATTTAAATGGATGTCCATTATTAGAACTATCACTTGTATCAAATCTATATGTCACACCAGGTACTAATTGTATGCTTGCAGTAGTTTCTCCGTCTAAATGATATTTATTACCACTAACATCAGCTACTGTTACTTCAAATTCTATAATTGCAGTGTTGTCTTCAAAATTTATTGTTTTGTTAGTTAAAGTATCTGTAGAAGTTTCTGTAACAACTGTGCTATCTATAGATATTGCACCTGAAGAAAAGTCAATACCTGTTCCACCACTTAAGTAACTTTCTACTCTTGCATCTGTGTAATATAAGTTTGTAGAACCTTCATTTACATCATCAGTATCTTTTGTAGCTAAATCAGTATCAAACCTAGCTGATGTGTAATAAAGGTTTGTGCTTCCTTCAGTTAAATCATCAGTATCTTTTGTAGCTAGTCTTGTATCAAATCTTGTATCTGTGTAATAGAGATTTGTACTTTCAGTAATGTCTGCTGTATCAAGAGATAATGTTCCACCTAAGCTAACTGAATTACCAGCAATAGTCATAGAACTATTTGTTAATGATGAATTAGGTATCGATGCAAGTGCTATGACACCTGTTGTATTATCGTAAGTTACACCTGTATTTGTAGTTGCTGATATACCAGTTAAGGTAATAAAGTTTGTGTTTGTATTATCATAATTAGCTAAATCATCATCTACTGTATAGCTAATAGAATTAGAACCATCATCATAAGATACAGTAATTCTTGTTTGAGTTCCAGCAGTAAATGCATCATTAATTGCATCTTGTGCGTATTCATCAATATCAGATTTAACTTCTGAAATATCAAAACTAAAATCAAAATTACCAGATGTATTAGCAATTGTTACACCTGTACCACCAGTAAAAGTAACTGTTCCACCAAGAGCAGTGCTTGTTGATGTTGTACCATCTGTAAAAGATATTGAACTGTTTGCTAATTGTGCATTAGGTATTGATGAGGTTCCAAATTCTCCAGTTGAACTGTTGTAAGATAGACCAGAGCCTGAAGCAACTGAAAGTGAATTTCTAGCTCTTGTATCTGTGTAATAAAGATTTGTCGTACCTTCAGATAAGTCATCTGTGTCAGCAGCGGCTAATTTAGTATCAAAATCTGTATTTGCTCTTGTAGAGGTATAATAAAGATTAGTTGAGCCTTCAGCTATGTCGTCAGTATTGTGATTACTTACATCAGATACAGTGCCTGTTACATTTCCTGTTAAATTACCAATAAATGTTGATGCAACGAAGTCGTATGAACCTACTGTCCATCTATCATTACTTTCATCCCAAAGAAGAGTAACATTTGTATCGTCACCTCTCTCAATTTCAATACCACCATCTTCTGTAGCAGAACCAGTAGCATTGGAATTAAGAGTTATTGTATTGTCAGCTAAGTTGATTGTTTCTGTATTAACAGTAGTAGTAGTTCCTGATACAGTTAAGTCACCAGAAACAATTAAGTCATTAAAGGTTACATCACTTGATGTAGATACTTCCTGTCCTATGCTTATTTCACCAGATGATACTGTAACTCCAGTTCCACCACTGAGGTAGCTATCAATTTTTGTGTCAACTCTTGCATTTGTAAAATATAAATTTGTAGAACCTTCGGATAGGTTGTCTGTGTTCTTTGTAGCTAGACGAGTATCAAAATCTGTATTCGCTCTAGTAGTTGTGTAGTAAAGATTTGTGCTACCTTCTGTTAGGTCATCAGTATCCTTAGTTCCAAATTGTGTATCAAACCTAGCATTTGTGTAATAAAGATTCGTTGAACCCTCGCCAATGTCATCAGTATCTAAAGTTAAACTACCACCTAAAGAAAGTGAATTAGTATTAATAGTTACACTGTCATTAGTAAGCATTGCATTCGTTATGCCACTAGCTTTTACTTGTAATGTGTCTGAACTTATTTCAATTGAGCTGTCATCTACATTTACAGATATTGTAGGTGTTTGTTGTTCTCCTGATGATATATCAATAGCTAAACCAGAACCAGCAGTAATACTTTCGACATAATCACCTTCTGTATCTGTTCCTAAATTTAAAGGTTCATTTACCCAAGCACTACCATCATATCTAATTATGTCACCAGTAGACAATGATGATATTGTTACATCAGTTAATTCTGATAACTCATTAGCTGTTTCTACTTGTGCTGTAACATAGTCAATAACAGAAGCTGTTGTTGGTAAAGATGTATCATTATCATTGGAAGTAAATGTTTCAGTAGATGTAACTATTGTTGATACATTGACACTGTCTAAAGCAAGAATTGATAAGTTAACACCATTAAATGTAGGATTATCACTAGAACCTAAACCAAGAGAAGCTCTTGCTGTTGCACCACTTTCTACAGTCCACGCTGAACCATTAGAAACAATAAAAGCACCATCTGTATGAGATAGTCCTGCTATTGTTGCTAAATCGGAATCATATCCTTGAACATCAACACCTATTGCAATTCCTAGTGCAGTTCTTGCTCCAGAAGCACTTACAGCACCAGTACCACCATCATCTATTCCTATAAATTCAGCAGCTTGAAATTCAGCAAAGCCAATGGCGTTATTACTACCATCATAATTAACTCTTACTGGTGTTTTTTCTGCCATTATTCAGCTACTTCCATATCGATAATATCATCAGTACCACTACTATCAACAAAGGTAAGTTGTAAGGTTGAGTTATCAGTTTTTGCTGGCATTAATACATCTTGTGTGGTTCCAGAAGTTGTTAATACAGGAATACTTCTAGTGCTAACACCTACAACACCACCACTACCAGAAACTGGGTCTGATGTTGCTACATTAAAAAACTTATTCCTTAAAGGCACACCAGAATTTTCTCCTAATTTGGTAACTACAGGCACCTTACCTACCATTGATAAAGTTTTAGGTACTTTACTGTTTACTTTAACAGTTTTTGTTGAAGTATCGGTTATTATACTTATCTGGTCTCTGTCTGTTTTATATCTATTGTCCATTGTTGTTTCATCATCAGAATCAACTGTTAATGTATCACTTTCAGCACTTGCTTGAATAGTATTTTGATTAGTACTTGCTATTTGTGAAAAAGCACTTTGATTTAAATCTCCACTTGTACTAGCAGCAATAGTTATTTGGTCTGTTGTTGAATCAGAGGTTATAGTAACATTTGAACCTGCAATAAGCTCTACTGTATCTGTTGCGCTATCTGCAACAATATTGTTACCACCAGCAGTAATAGTTTTAAATGCATTAGATGCACCACCACCAGTTGAAGATATTGTTATAGTGTCAGTACTACCATTTGTATCAAGTGTTATACCTGTACCAGCAACAAATGTAAGGGTATCTCCTGTTTGGTCTGCTTGTATAGTATCATCACCAGATACAATAATATTTCCAAATGCTTGTTGTTGAGTAGGTAAATCAGTCCAAGATACATTTCCATATCCGTCTGTTTTTAGAACTTGATTTGCTGAACCAGTATCCCCATTCAGTTTTAATTTTGCTGATTTTAAGTCAAAATATCCATCAGTTGTAATCTCTGCACGAATAGTAGAATCTGTTGCAAATATTAATTTTTTAGATGCAACAGTACCAATAACAAAAGGACCATCTGATATAACTGTTTGACCATCTAAGTATAAATTATAACCAATTTCATCACCATTGCTATCAGTAGTAGTGTCATCAATATGAACTATTGCATTTGATAATTGATACCCATGAGGGTCACCATTGCTGTCTAAAGAAAATATATGGTCGTTGTAGTCTGTAGAACCAGCTATTCGCTGGGAAGCATCAAAAGTTGTATCAATCGCCATTTAGCACATCATCCTGTATAACAGGTAGTTCACTACCTAATGTGCCTCCATATTGCTTATATAAGTAACGCAATCTTTCTATTTCTGCCTTTAAAGCTGTAACTGTTTCATACCAATTATCATATTCTGAGTGACCTTTTTCTAATTTATCTACGCAAAGCTCAAAATGTAATTGTTCTGCTTCTGCCATTCTTGCTAACAAGTATGTTTTTTTAGCTTCGTGGTCCATGAATTGATAGTTTATATCATAATCAGCCATTATCCCTCCAATGCTTCTACTCTAGCAGTTAAATCTGAAATCTGTGTGCTTAGTTCTTGTACTGCTTTTACTAATGGTGCTAATAATTGTGAGTAATTCATATTGTAAGAATCAGCTTCGTTATCATAATCTATAAGCTCTATATCAATATCTGGTTCTGGTGGTGTTTCAATTAGTTCTTGTGCAATAAAACCCCATAGTTTTTTATCGCCTGTTGTTTTAATTGATATTGTTTCACATGCACAATAAGTCTTGTCAATTATTACGCCTTCTTCGTTTGTTACATCTTCCCAACAATTTCCACAATTGTCATTTCCTTCTTGTACAATACAACCACATATAGTACATTCGTTTTTATATTTAGGTATCCATTCAAATTGAACAGGTCTTAAAGTATTTAAGTAATCTAATCCATAAGGAATATCTTCTATATTTTCTTTCAATCTTTCATCAGAAGCAGTAGATACACCATTTGAAGCGTATAATCTATTAAACCTATTATCTGAAAAACCTATAAAACCATTACCATCATTATCTGTAGGATGAAAAATATTTGAGCCAACATTTATAGTTCCACCAAATGTAGGGGTGCCATTAAAAGTTGTTGTAGTGTTCCAAGTATAATTTTGCCCACTTTGTGATATACCATTGTAAAATCTTCCTGTAGTTCCACTACCAAGAGTAATACTACCTCTTAATCCACCTGGGAAAAGTGCTTGTACTGCAGTAGAAGAACTAACATGTGTACCACCACCATGAGAAAATGTTATTTCATAAGGGTTTGTATTGACAGATAAAGATATTCCAGAACCAGCTTTAAATTCAACACCATAACCAGATAAAACATTTAAATTATTACCATTTCCTTTTAATATCCATTTTTCATAATCATCTAAATTACTATGACTGTGACTACCAATATTCGATATATCTGATTCTGTGTGACTATGAGAACTACTTGCAAAACTTGTATGGTCACTATCTGCGTGAGCACCACCAGCAGCAGACCATTCCAGACCATTGGTGGTTCTAGTTAATACTTCACCAGAAGAACCAAATCCATCGTATACTTTTAAGCTATTTACCTCTATATGTCCATCTACTTCTACATCACCATAAAAATAAACATCATTGTTTTGTGCGTTAATTCTGTATATATCTACATTTTGGTTTGATATAGTCAATTCATAAATAAATCCTAATGGGTCTGAATTATAACTTCTTCCATCGCTAATATTACTATCAGCAATATATGCAGCATTAAATTCTATATCTTGAGTACCAGCACCATCAAATGTTAAGTTAGGGTTTGCTGATGCACCAGATAATACAAATTTATCACCAGCACTTACAATTATTTTATTTCCAGAAGAATTAGAATTTAGATATAAGTTGTTGTTAGATTCGTATATTTGAGCAGAACCAATTTGTATACTTTGTGTTCCATCACTAGGAACATCGCCCTCACTAGCACCAGATGCTTTAATTCTTATATCAATACTATTAAATTCTGCATCTCCATCTGCACTTATTCTCCAACCTGAAGTTCCAGATACAAAATTTCCTGCGATAGTTCCATCATTGTTTAGATATATATATTGACCACTAGAATTTTCTGAACGCATATATGTGCTTCCTAATTCCCAACCTGCAATCTCTCCAGATACAGCTGTTAAGGCACCATCTTTAGTTACAGAAAATACAGGTGTATAACTTAAGCTATCAAAATCAGTAGTACCACTAGCACCAAAATAAAAATTACCATCACTATCTATATGTATTGCCATAAATTATCCTATATGTACCGAGCCTGCGTTTATGTTAAGTGTACCAGCAATTGTTGCACCACTAGCTGTTAACACACCAGAATTTGAAACAGTGAATGGTGCATCTCCATAATTTGCATGACCAAGCCACATATTTCCATTGCTATCTACATTAAATACTGCGTTACCAGAACCAATACTAATTGTACCTGCTGATAAGTCACCTCTAAATGTTCCATCATTAAACTCTACTGAACCATCTGCATTTAATTTAAAACCTGCACTACCTTGTGTGTAATTAGCTTGAATGTAAGCATTACCACCATCTATTTCCATAGAGTTTGAATTACCATCATCTGCTGATAGTTTATCGCTAGCAATTGTCCAACCACCAATATTTCCAGTTGTAGCTGTTACATTACCTCTAAATACTGCATCATTAAATTCTGCATAACCATTGGGATAACCAGTATCTTGTTTTCTAATTGTCCAACCAGATGTTCCAGCAGAATAATTATCTGATTCAATAAGATTTCCTATTTTTGCATTAGTAATAGCAGCATTAGCTATCTTTGCAGTATCAACTGCTAGATTTCTTATTTTTGCAGTTGTAATAGCAGCATCATCAATGTTGGCTGTTAATACTAAAGAAGCACTTGCTTGTTGCTCTGGAGAAGCATCAGATTCATTACCAGCCAAATCGACAGCAGTAAATCTAAAGAACATTGTATCTGCACTGTCTAAACTTTCTCCTTTAAGTGTAGTAACAGCAGGTATTCCTAATCTAAGCATTGAAGCATCTGCTGGTACTTTACCTATTAAAGAACTTTCTCCAACAGTAAACCCAGAAGTAGTAGAACCATAAACATTTAAATGTGACAAATCTGATGGCAATGAAAAGTCTGTAATTGCACCAAGTGGATTACCTTGTGCATCAGTAGCAGCACCTAATCTATGGATAACCTGTACTGCACCAACAATAGTTGCTAAGGTAGTTGCTTCATCAGGGGTAGGTGGCGTACCAGTATCTACAGCAGTTGTTATAGTTTCAAATACAAAACCACTAGCAGAACCAGTAGTAATTGCTTGTACGCCAACTTTATAGTCTGTAGCTTGTAATAAATCTTGAACAGTGAATGTAGTATTTCCCCAGTTAATAAAGTAATGCTCTGTACCACCTAGAGCAGGATTTACTGGTTGAACTGTAATTTCGTATTGTAGACCATTGGTTATTAATGTTCCATCACTATTTCTAGGAACTAACCACTCAACAAATATTATTGACCTTTGTGTACCTAAAGCATCAGTTTCAAAACCAGTAGTTAACCTAATACCTTCATTATCTGGGTCATCAGGGTCTAATACTTTATTTGGTTTGTATAACTTATCACCTGTAGCAGCACCAGATATTTGTGAAGAAAATCTTAAGTCATCTCCAATCTGTTTTCCAATCTCACCAACTTCTAACTGTGTATTACCACTTTCCCAAACAACATAATCATTTAAGTCATAGTATTTAACTGCATATGGACTTCTTGAAACAACTTTCCTTAAGTAAACACCAAAGGTATCTTCTATAGGGTATGTAATTCCTACAATTCTAATTTTTTCTGGATTGATATACTGACCTTGCCAAATTTGTTCGTATGGTTCTGTTCTACCATCTGCAATTGCTTTAGTTAAATCATCAACAAAACCAATTTCAGGGTCATATACGAATATATTATCTCCTACTTCAAAATCACCTTTTATGTCGTAATATTCAAGTGACAAAGAAAGAGATTTTTTAATTCTTGTAAATTCATCTAAAAATGCAGATGCTCTTTTAGGTGCTAAGTTTTTAGAAACTTCACTTTCGCTTACATAAGCAATTCTTTGTAAAGGGTCACCAAATAAATCGTAGTAAGGAACATCAGTCAAAAATCTTTCTATTAAGTCTATGTTTTCTCCATCTGAGCCAACATTTTCTATATATTCAACACCTGCAACCCAATCTTCTGCTTCAAATTGTGTTGTTAATGCATCAGGATTTAAACCTACAATAGCTGGGTCTTCACCACTACTGTCTCTTACAATTATTGCTGTAGGAATATTATCTCCATGTCCTATAAATATATTTTCTGGTAATCCTGCATCTAATAAACCATTTGTATTAATTTTATATTCTGTTTCCATTTGAGACATTACTTTTTTAATTGCTGAATAAGCACTTTCTAAATTATGATTACCAGTGTAGTTGTTGACAGTTTCATCAATATCAGGTGCAGATGTTGATGGTGTGAAGTTAGCTGTATAGAGTGCTTCACCTTTTGTAAATTTTAAACCATCTATATAGCCTTTAAAATAATCTGCTTGTTGACTTCTTCCTATTGATAAATTCATTGAGGCTCTCTGGTCACCACCAGTTTTAGCATCTCTAGTTGTTCTTTTTATATTTTTATCAGAGTTCCACTCACTTACTTTTGTACCATTTTCCCATGTAGTAAATTTATTACCTTTTCTTGTAATTGCCCTATGAACCCATTGACCATTAGCTCTATCACCTAACTTAACACCCTCAGCTATATCCCATATAGTACTATCAATACCTGTAATTCCATCAATTGTGCTTTCTGCATAATTACTTGTCATCCAAACTTGTAACTCACCAGAACCATTATCAAGTCCTAATATATAAGGTGGAACAGCACCATCTCCTTGTGCAGCAATTGCAGGTCCATTAGTTGTTGCAGGTCTTACATTTAAATATGTTTGATTACCTTTATACCATCTGTTATGTATCTGCCATACTAATGAATAGTATTTTTGATAAAAGGGGTCTTCTTCCCAGTAGTTTGCATTACCAGGGTCTGTATCGTATATAGATGCATCTCCTGTGTAATAGAGTGGTATTTGGTCTTCCAATCCTGCTGCTAGTAAAGCTAATATTGTATTACTAACAGAACCAGTAGGAAGTGTCGATGTTATTACATCTACCCATTGAGGTGCATTTGGTCTAGCCATGAAAAAGTCTTGTGGTATTGGTGGACCTTGATACCATTGAGAATTTGTTCTTGGGTCTAATGGTGTTGCTGTAGGGTTTACATTGCTATTTGCACCAAGCAAGTCATCAATGTCAGCTTGTCTTGCTTTTACCATTGCTTCATCCCAGATAAGTTTTGATTCCCATGTAACTTTTACACCATTAACAACTATTGGGTCATAAGCAACTTTAAGATTGTTTGGGTCTGTTCCAGATGGATAATCTGCTGGTGATGGTTTCGCACCTAAAAACATTAGTGCATAACCAGCGTCATCATATGCACTTAAATCACTTGAGCTTGTAACTGCTGTACCATCTACTTGTTTATATTGATAAACAAAAAAACTATTTGAAAAGGCTTCTTTACCTATTTGGAAACATACCAATACCATCATGTCAAAATGTTGTTGAGCTAAAGTATTGTCGTATGGGAATGAGTCTTCATAACCATCAAATATATCAATAACTTTATTTTTATAACCTACTAAATCTTCACCTAATAATGTACTAGCAAGAGACTCAGAAAATCTCATGTTGCTATTAGTAGAATCATCACCAGTATAAGAAACCCTTATTCCTCTTGTGACTACATTTCCACCACTATCTAAATAATTACCACCACTATCTGATGTAGCGTATGTATCACCTACTTGTATAGGGAAACTGTAATCAACTGTATTAATTGTGAATGTGTCATTTACATACAGTCCATAAAAATCATAATAGAGGGAGTCTGAACCACGATGCATAGCACCCTCATTGTTGTAGGTGTGACCATATCCTACTACTAGGTTTCCTCTTACACCATCATGGAAATCTGGGTCAAAAGGTACACGACCACCTACACTCTCTGCGAATATTGTTGAACCACTAGGAACAGGGTCGTTGTCTACATAAACACCTTTGACTGGATAACCAGTGTCATAAACAAAAGGAACAAAACCAATTCTATCTTTAACAGCCTGAAGCCCATCTGTACTAATGTTTGCATTTGCTAAATCAAATTGTGGCATTACGCCTCCCTATATTCCCACCATTCAATAGTAAAGTCTTCACTTTCTAATTGAAAATGATAGGAATAGTCGACTTCTAAATAAGACCTCTGACCATCAAGATATAAACTTGTTGCACCAAACTTTTTTTCTGTGTCGCTTAACTTAGCAGTTCCATAAAATTCAACATCATGTTTTCTCTTTGTTGCATCTGTTGTTTCTGTATCATTATTTGAACCATCAAAATTTAAAAGTAAATCAGTACTTTCTTTACTAGGATTAGTAATAGTTCCTGCTCGTATAGCTCTCTTACCACCTGTTTGACCATCTCTAAGCAAACCATATGGCTTACCATCTTCATAATTATCTAAAACATATTCTAAAGATTTATTAGTGTACTTTCTCATATCAGATACACCACCTTGGTCAGATATTGGCAATCCTCTAGTGTCGCCATCTCCTAAATAAATTCCTAGACCAGAACCATTTATTTCAATAGAATCATCACCTAAACCAAGTCCAGTAATAACACCTACATAGTCTGCACTATTAAGCATTGCACTATCGTTTAATTCAGACTCTGCAACTCTTTGTGGAATAATAACAATTTGGTCCCATGCATCAATAGTATTTAATATTGAATTAGGTGTTTTGTTATAATCTAATTGTAGATTGAAACTACCTTGAGCCATTAATTTTTCTGTTACTGACATTATGCTTTAATCAATTTCTGATATTCATATACATTATCAAAGTATTGGTCTCTAATATCTACAGCGTCATCTGCATCATTGATAGAACTATCTTCTTGAGCTAATTCATATCCAATAAAGGCTTTTATTTGAGAGCCACTTTTATACATCATTTCTCTAGCTACATCAAAATTTAAAGAACTAGATGAACTTTCAGGACTACCTAAAATCCATTTGTTACCATCTTCTGGTGAACTAGAACCATCAATAATATATCCAGTTCCAGTAGATGCATTAGTTCCAGAAGCAGTCGCTAGAGAAAGATTAAATCTACTTGCAGTATGTTGATTTGCAACAATTGAAACATGGTGTGCACCTCTTCTTAATGTAAAATCCACTACTAATCTCCCATCTTTTGAATCAGCATTTAAATAGCTAGTCATTCTTACTGTAGCACACTCAGGGTGGTTCTTAATTATTTGCATTGTTCTCCAACCTTGGTAATCATTTCCTAATTGGTCACTTCCATTAGGTGCACCTCTACTAAAAGCCCAAGTCTTGCCTGATTGATAATCGCTTACATCAAATATGTAAGTATCAAATAATGCTTGTGTAGTAGAATTATCAAATTCTATTTTTATTAGTCCATTTTCTAAAACTAATTCAGTAGGTTTATTTTTAGAAAATAGACCACATCTTACTTCAAGTGAGGTGTCATCAAATGTTCTTGTACCATTGCTTGCTCTACTAAATCCATCATAGTAAGAACCAGTAGAAATTCTACAAGACCCTTTGTAGTAATCTTCAGGCTCTACATGATATGTAGCATTAAAATCTCTAAGGTTACTATCTGTTTTTAATCTTAATGTAGTAGTAGCTCCAGTAACTGTGCTTGTTAAATCTTTAGCTAATCTAGTACCATCAATTGGCTGTCCAGCGTGATAATAGTTGTAATGATTAGATGGTGGTGAATGAAATTGATTAGTAGTACTAGAAACACTATGGTCATTATCTAATATTGCACCTGTAAATCTTGATTCAAATTGTATTTCACCACTTCTTCCTAAATATTCAAATTGTATGTTATATTTCAATCCACCAAGAGTATATCTCTGTGTGTTGATAGAACTGCTTTGTACTCTTACATATCCATTATAAGAACTATCTCCATCATATCTGAAAGGAACGACTAAACCATATGCTGCTAAAGATACTAATTCATCTCTTAAATATTTTATGTGGTCCATTGTTACAGCATCACCACCAATACTTCCTTGAATGGATAAATCTCTACCACCATCAGTAGAATTAAATGTAATACCTGCTGGTGATGTAATAGTAAGTTGTCCAATATGTACTTGGTTAGCCATTAATTTCTCCTCAATCCTGCACCAGTTGAACCCTCTTTTTGTAAATTAACAAGAGCTTTTTGTATTTGCTGTGCTGCTTTTCTTGCTTGTATTGGGTCGCTAGGAACACCTGTTACTTGAACATTCAAGTTTTCTACAACCATACTACTACCTGCATCAGAACCTTGTGGTGTTACTCTTAAACCACCACCAGGAAGTGCTTGAACAAATTCAGGTCCATATTCACCAATTAATGCTCTTTGGAAGGGCTTTACATTACCACCATATTTGAAACCTTTTACTACAGCAGTATTTGTCATACCAATCATTTTAAGATAACTATCTATGCTACCTGCTAATCTTTGGAAATAATTATCTACATTTCTTTTATCAACTGCATTCATATTTGTACCAACTTTTGAAACCATTTGAGAATAAAATGACTGTGCTTGTCCTGAGTTACTAAATCCAGATTGATTTAACAATTCTTGAATAGTAGTTGGTAAATTAGGATTTTGAGTCATATTACTATATGCTTTTACTACATCACGAACTATTGACAAATCAGTAGCTTTATAAGTTTTCGTGTTTGCTCCATAAGATTGTTTAGCTAGGTTAGGATTGTATCCTGCTTGCCTTACTCCAGATATTTCATCTCTTGAAAAATCTTCTTCGTATTCTTTAAGTTTTTGTGAAGTGTCAAATATTAAGAAACCTCTGTTTGCTAATTCAGGTATTAAATATTCTAAACCTTGGTTTTTTAGTGCTTCTTCTGAAGTACCATACTGACCACTTTCAAATAATGTAATAGGAACACCTAGCAATCCTTCCATTGCTCTAACAAATTCGTATCTTCTACCACCTGTTTTATCTAAAACACCTTCATCACTAGCAGTTATTAATTTATTGGCTGCGTTAACAGCTAGGTTAAGCTCTGTGTCATCTTTAAATTGCCCATAAGCTTCGTCCCTTTCAGCACCAACCATACCTGTTTGTGCTCTAGTTTTTAATAGACCACCAGTTTGTGTGCCTGCTAGACCACTTGCTCGAAGAAACTCATCAAAGTTATTAAATTTAGCTTGTGCTAAAGTTTGTCCTTTTGTTAATGTTGATGGCTTGTATTCAAGCATATTTTCAGCATCAGCTCTAGCTAATTCATGTAAATATTCTCTTACTTTATCTATAGCTGTATCCATACTTGTTACTGTTTGAGTAGCCAAGTTTTTTGTTTTCTGTACAACGCCATCAATATGAGAACCTACACCACCATAACCCTCAATTAACTTGTCAAATAATTCAGGTGATGAAGCTACAAATTCAGAAAATTTATCTCTTGCTTTTTCATATGTATGCTCTGCTGTGTATACGCCCTCAAGTGCTGCTTCTAAGTTATCATAAGCAGTTTCCAGTTCATAACTTTGATTAGCTTGTTCATCCATTAACTGTATATGAGTTTGTTGAGCACTTATCAATTCTTGAGATGTTTCTTTTGCTTTGTCTTCAGTATTCTGTAATTCTTTATTAGCTTCAGCTAATTCCAATACTGCAATTCTTTGCTCATCTTCTGATAGATTATCACCTTTCATTTCATCTAATGCTTCTTGAGCAGCATCAACTTCAAGTGCTGAAACAATTCCAGCTTGTGCTGCTAATTTTAATTTATCTAAATCTTCTTCAGCTTGAGCTATAGCTAGTCTTTCTCTAGCACTTCTGTTACCTTGTGCTTTATCAAGCATATCTTGTAGTGCAACTTTTTGTTTAAGTATTGACAATTCTTCAGAGCCAGTAATATTTCCTTTTCTACCTTCTATGCTTAATCTTTGTAACTCTTTTTGATTTGCTAAAAATCTATCGCTAAAACTTGCTTGTTCTCTTCTTGTAGCCATAAGAGCTTGTTCAGATTTTTGAACAGCATAGTTTGCTTGTACTAAATCTCTTTGTGCTTGTGTAAAACCAAATAATGCATCCATAGCTGTTTTTATTTCATCTGCTGCTTGATTAAAGGTAGCATAAAAATATTTATCAAATTCTTCTACATATGCTTCAACTTCTATAATTGCTCTATTTAAAGTATTTTGTAATGCTTTCTTTATTACTTCAGGCTTTGCAAGAGCTGAAACAATACCTTCTATCATTGGTTCACCTACTAGTTTCATAGTGACCTTTGATGGTGACCTAATACCCATAGCATCAACACCAGCTTGAACAGTATCATTAAGTAGCATTACAAGTGAATTAGGTAATGCTATTTGACCTCTGTTATGTAAACCTAATAAAATACCATCAGCCATTGCTGAACCAATTTCAAGTCCATTTTTCTTCAATTTTTCTAACTCATCAGCTTTAACACCTATTTCACTAGCACCTTCTGGAAACAGATTTATAAGTCCTGACTCTGCAACTTGTGCCATAGTTCTATCATTTAAAAAGTTTTTAACTATTTGTGCAACCTTAGGTCCTTCTTTTGAAAGTTGTTCAGCAAGTACTGGTGCAAATGTGGCCAGTCTTTTAATCATGTTTTCAAAATTTCTTTGTAACGCACCCTTTACCATTAACTCTTCAGTAATTCTTTTTATGCTCTTTTTAACCTGTACTGGCATATCTTGAAATACATTTGAGAGAGTTTGTCTTACTTTGTTAAAGTTTTCAGTAAGTGTTTGGTTAAATTTATCTAATTCTAGTTCTGCTAAATCTAATTCTTCTCTAATTTTTTGAGCATTAGCTTGTTCTTCAGCAATAAGTTGGTTTCTAGCTGCTTGTAACTGTGCTCGTGCTTTAGCAAAGTTTTTAGCTGGGTCAACTATTGTTCCTATGAACCCTTCATTTTGAAGTTGTTTCATTTCAGCAAGCATTGCTTGAGTTTGTATTTCAGCTATTAAACTCTTACCATCAGACATCTCTTGAAATGCTTGTTCAATAATTACATTTCCAGATGCAAACATTGTTACTAAATCTTTTTTAAATTGTTCAGTTCCATCTTTTTGTAACCCACCAATTAAGTTATCAAGGAATATTTGTCCAGCTTGTAAATCTGCTGCAGATAATGCACCATCTGTTTCTTTTAAAAATCTTGCTACGCTCTCAGTAGTAATGTTTGCTAACTCATCTCTAAAACCTAAAGCAGTAACTTTATCTATTTTTATGAAATCTGCACCTAATGATACTTCTAATTGACTAGCAGCATTTTGTATGTTACTTTCTAAAGCCTTTGTATATGTATCAAAACCTTTTGAATCAAAGTAACCCTCTTTATCTGCATCTCTTGACAATATAGTGTCTCCACCAAATAGTTTTTGATTAGATAATTCAAATTCTCTGACAAAATCTACTAAGTTTTTTTGAGATACAGAAAAGAAGTTTCTACTACCATCACTAGGTATATCATATATAAGATTATAAGTGTCATCTATTCCCTCAAGTAAAACTCCAAAAATATCTCTGCTTGTTTTTTCAAAAGCATTTACATCCATAAAGGACTCCAAAATATCTCTTGGTGTTATTCTTCCTTGAGTTGCAATGTTTGATAATTGTGAACCAATTCCTTGGAACAAGTCATCAAAAAATAGTTCTCGTGTACCTCTGTTGTCAATTGTTGTACCTGCTAATTCACCTATTGCAGATAAGAATTTTTGAGGGTCAGCATTTTTAAATAATACTTTGCTATCAAACAATGATTCTTGTACTATTTCACCTAATTTTTTGTTGTATTCAATTTCTTGTTTGATTAAGTTTTTATTAGATTCTTCAAGCCTATCTTCAATTGCTGTAACAACATCTTCAAATTCTTTACCTTTGTTCTTGTATTCATCTAATAAATCTTCTAATACTTTTACACTTTCTTGCTGACCAACTAGGCTTTGCCTGTCTCCAAATAAATCATCTAAAGCACCTCTAACACCTTGTATTGCTGCTTCTGATTTATTTGCATTTTCAGAAAACTTAAAGAAAAGTGTCATAGCTGCACTAAAAGCAGCCATTATTCCTAAGTTAGCAATTAATCCCATAAGAGCAGCAGTAACACCCCTAACTACCATTGTTAGTTTTGTCATCATTCTTATCATTTGTGGTGTTAGCTTGTTGTTTGTTACAAACTTAGTATTAATTAAGTCCATATTTTTTCCAAAAAGACCTAAGAACTTAACACCTTTAGCTACACCTCTAGTTAATTTACCAAATACAGCACCAGTTTTTGTTCCAGTGTTTTCCATAGTCTTAGCAAAACCTTTTAGTTTGTTACCAGCACCAAATAGACCAGTACCAACTTTGTCTATTTCTTTTTTTATCTCTGTAATTCCCTCGCCAACTTTAGGGTCAACTCTAAAACCAGTAGCCATAAGTCTTTTAAATTTTTGCATTTTAGTAAGGTCATTATCATTAATAATGTTTTTAAAAGCACCTTTTGCTTTAACACCAGACTTTTCAAATATTTCAGCAATTTCTTGAACTTCACCCAACTCATTAATAATTGGTCCAATTTGACCAGTGTCAATCATGGTTAAAATAGATTGTGCTTGTACATCTGTTAATTTACCATCTTTAACTTGTTGCTTTATTAAACCATTAATTACTTTAAGTTTTTTAGCCTGCATTTCTCGTAGGTCGTTATTAGCTTTTATACTGTTACCTGCTTGCTGCTCTGCTGTAGTTATTTCATGTAATTCAAATAGTTCACTTTCTAATTTTTTAACACCCTCGCCACGAAGTTTAGCTTTTTCTTTTAACCTTTTGTTTTCTTCACGATTGAAAGTTTCTATTGCTTCTCTTTCATATTCCTCAGCAGTCATTGTGCCATCGACTAATTTTTTAAGATTTTTTTGAGCGTCTTCTCTTTCTTTAGTAAGTTTTACTACTTCTTCAGAATTTTTATTTTGTTTAGCTTTAGCAGTGTCAATTGCAGTTTCTTTTTCTAAAATTTTATCGTTAATTTGGTTTATTTGTTTATCTAATGAAAGCTGTTTAGTTTTTTTACTATTAGTAGCATCAGTAATTTTATTTTTTTCATTTTCAATTTGTTTAGTAGCTTCAGAAATTTCTTTTTCATTGTCGAGAATAGTACTTTCTACTCTTTTTTTATCCTTATCCTTGATAAGACCTTCATCTAATTGTTCCTTTGCAGAATCAACAAGTAATTGATTATTTTCAATAATTTGTTCTTGTTTTTGTATTTCAAGCTTTGCATCTTTTATAATTTGAGCAGTTTTATCTCTGGATGCATTTTTGCTGTCAATAAGTCCTTGTTTTTGCTGTTTTAAATCTTCTATGAGTTTTCTATCTGCTTGAGTATCAGGTCTTGCTTCAAATTCATCATTAAATGCATTTTTTGCTCTTGTAGCACCATTGATTGCAGCATCTAGTTCTCCAATAGTGTTTTCTAATTCTTGAATTTTTTTCATTTGACCAATAAGGACACCCTTATCATCTTCAGCAAAAAAGTCTGCTTTTGCATTTTCTTTTATTTCATTGAGTCTGCTGTTGTACCTAATTCTTTGTTCATCAGCCTTAGCTCTTCTATCGTTATTTAAAGCTAACTTATCATCAATGTTTAGTTGTAATTCTTTTAAGTCATTAATCTTTTTTTCATTTTCAACAATAGTGTCAAAAGCACCCTCATCTACTGTTCTAGTAGGGTCAGTACCTGCACGCTCAATATCTTCATTTAACCTTGAATTTACTCTTTCAAGTTCAGTAATTTCACTAGCAGTTTCTGAAAGTCTATCTTTTAGCCTACCTGTATTTTCATCAATTGAAGATATAAAGTTATCTAAATTATCTACTGCTTTTTCTAAATTAAAATCCTTAAGTACATTAGTATTAATGTCTTCAAATGTTTTTGATATCTTTTCTCCACCAGTGATATCTCCACCCATTACTGATTCTTCAAATGTTTTTAAAAGTTTTACATAATTTTCTGTACTACTTAAGTTTTCATCAAGTGTTTTTTGAAGATTAAGATACTTCTCTCTTTGTTCTTTAACTAGAGGGTCTTGTGCTTGTAATTGTTGAGTAACCTCTTGAAGTCTATTTAATTGTTCAGGTGTTGCTAAACCTTCTTTCGATAAATTAGTTAACTTTACAAATTCTTGATTTAATTTATAAAATGACTCGGACATTTCTTCAAATATTTTCTTTTGAACTTGTACTTCTTTAAACAATTGTTGGTCTTGACTACCCACATCAAATCCAGTAGCAGCGGCTAATACCTCGCTTTCAATGGCATCTTGCCTACCTCTTTTTTTAATAGCAGCTTCCCTTTTCTTTAGTCCTGTATCATCGCCCTCAATAAGTTTTTGTCTTAGCTTTAGTAGTCCTAATTCACTATTTAGGTCTTTAATTCTTTTGTTATGTTCAGTATTGGTCTCTTTAAGATTTTTTAAGACTTTTTCATCAGTAGGTAGTTTTTTACTTTCAATTTCTACTCTTTCTTTAGCAGAGTCGATTTGGCTGCTTAATTCTTTACTTTGTTCTTTCTTTAAAGAAAGTTCTTCTTTGTCAGCATCGGTAGCTTTACCCTTAGCTTGTTTATCTTCCAATACTGCAATTTCTTTTTGAATATCAAACTTTTTTTGAGTAACATCTTCAAGATGTTTTTCGGCATCAGCCATAGCTTTGTCAACTCTTTTTCTTTCAAGCTCTGTCATCTGATTATATTTGTCAGTATTTTCTTGAGCTTCAATTAGTAAATCGTTGTTCTTTTTAAGGGCATCCTTTTCTTCAGCTATAAGTTGATTTGTATTATCTATTTCTATATTAAGTTTTTCTCTTTCTTGAATAGTATCTGCTGTAATTCGAGCATCATTATCAGCAATCTGAACACCCTCTTGCAAAATCTCATTTCTTAAACTTGTAAGCTCATTTAGTTTTTGATTTTCTACTATTTGGTCAGATATACTTGATTTAACTTGGTCTTGAAAATTTATATGTTTTTTTTGAAAATCATCAAGATTGTCCATATCATACATAGAAGTATCTTTAAATACATCTACACCTTCTTGAGATGCTCTTCTAATTATTGCATCTGTTTCTTTAGTGTCCATTCCTTGAGATTGCATAACAGATAGTAATGTGTCTCTGTTTGTTCCTAAAAATGCTTTTGAGCTACCATCAAGATTATTTTCACCTAAAAATTTCATATTGCCATCAGATGCAGATGCTAAAAGTCTTTCATATTCTTTAGTCATAGCAGGTTTTTGATAAGCAGGTAAATGTTCCATTTCAAATTTATATTGATTTTCTAATGTTTTTAGAAAATCTGCTCTGAGCATTTCAATTTGTGCACCTGCATTTGCTGTTGCT
>Ga0208644_1000982_pt1 | contig 24691 bp, 23 predicted proteins | sample VirMetDEL_Nov_18_FD_184517 | JGI IMG/M metagenome (GOLD analysis project Ga0208644, IMG submission 184517) | Aqueous microbial communities from the Delaware River and Bay under freshwater to marine salinity gradient to study organic matter... | ecosystem: Environmental > Aquatic > Marine >...
CCGGGTCACAGGATAGGCTTGCCACATCCCGTCTTTCGACTCTGAGGCTGGTCGTGTTCATGCAAGGAGTCTAGCAACTGCTCGGCGGCGTAAGGCTGGCAAGCCGAGCCGTCGCAGCAATAAGCGCGGCATCCGCGAGCCCCCACCGAGCTTTCACCTGGAGGTCTGCCGTTAGCTCAGGCCACCGCTCGCCAGCGACGAGTGCGGCGCTCGCCTTGATCTGCTCGCGGCTTCCCTTCCGGTGCCCTCGGAGGAACGTGCGCTGCCAGTCCTTCGGGCTGATCTCGACCGTAGCGGCACCGATTGCTTCCGCAAAGTCAAAGCAGACTTGGAGGCTCCGCCCGAAGCTGAAGGCTGAGACCACTCCGTCGCTCGGAGCGGAGGAGACGCGCTCAATGGCGACGGTCACGGTCTCGTGCGGTGTCGCGGCGTCTCGGTATCTGATGCCCTCCTGGGTTGCCTCCAGCCAACGGAGGAGCAGGGCGAGGCTGGGTCGGGAGCGTTTCGTGCCCTTGCCCACCACTGGCATGAGGCTGTGCCCGACGAGCCGGCCACCTCTGTCGAGGATGACCAGCCCGCCGGTCTTGCCGGGGTCGATACCGATCCACAAGTCGGTCACCCGATCGGCTGGCCGGTGATGCCGTCGAACACAAGCTCTCCGCCGGGGCAGTCGATGTCGTGCTTGACGGACTGCTGCTGCCCCTGAGCGTTGGCGGCGAGCAGGATGTTCAGCCGAACGCCCTTGCTGCGGCAGTTGCGGAACACGATGCGCTTGGTCTTCGTGCCGTCCAGGTTGCCGTAGTCCTTGTCGACGCTGATGAAGGGCAAGTTGTGATCCCGAGCAATGAACGCACAGTCCTCGAAGACGACCTCGTCCACCGAGCGCAGCTCGGCTAGGGCGCGGTCGCCTGCCGTGAAGTCGAACAGGCAATTCTTCAGGAACACCTCCCGCATCATGTTCTGCCCTGCGAGCGGCTCGTTCCCCTGCGAGGGCGTGACGACGAGGCCGCCGGTGCTTCGCTTGCCTGACCGCTCTTCGTCCCACCGGCAGACGAAGCTGCTGTCCTCAATGGCAATCGAGCCGGGGAACTCTGAGGTGCCAGGGCTGAAGTACGTCAGGTTGAAGCTCGGTCGGGTGCCTCCATCGGCGCAGTCGACGAAGTGCGAGTCGAGCACAATGTGCTCTGGCTCCGCGTCGTACGGCATATTGTCGCCGTCGTACTGCTGGTAAGGCAGCGGTCGATATGCCCACTGCGCTCCCTGGCTCCCGACACGCAGGAAGGTGCAGCCATCGAGCCTTGTGTTGCCGCTGTTGGAGACGTACAGGCCGTGCTCCTGCGTGATCTCCGTGAAGTCGCAGTCGATGAACGAGCGGTCGGGAGTGTTGTACTCGCGGGTGCCCCACTTGAGCTGTCGCGCGTCTTCAGCAGCGGTCACGCCGATGTTCCGCCACTCGTAGCTGCCGCCTCGGCGCTTCAGCTCGCCTCGGTGCATATTGGAAGACCACTGGGCGTAGCCCTGCGGGACGAGCGACTCCTTGTTCTGCCACACGAGGTCTTCGCCGGTCTGCCAGTCGTTGGCGCGGATGTCCCCGAGGGTGCCGACGTCCTCACGCGCAGCGCGGCTCTCCCTGAGCGCCGGCAACCTGACCAGCTTGTTGGTCTCGACGTCGTTGTCGATGCAGTCAAGCGCCTTGAACTCTCCGGGCACCGGCTCGGGCGGGTCCGGCGGTTCGGGCGGGTCGGGCGGCTGCGGAGGGTCAGGCGGGTTGATCGCAGGGAGGATCGGTTTCGCGAGCGCGGCCTCGATGCGGGCCACCCTCCGGCTGAGGTCGTTGATGTTGCTCATGGTTTCTGGGCTACAGGGTTTCTCGGATGGCGGCGGTGCATTGCGATGCCATGAGGCAGAGCAGTGCCACGATAAGGTAGGGGATGCACCCGCTTCGGGGCTCGTCTTCGATCTTCACAGGTCTGCGTACTGCCTCTTGCGGCGGTACTTCGGGGCTGGGTCCAAGAGAAAGAGCCGCGAGCTTGCCCTTGTCGCGCCAACGTACATCAGGCGGATGATCTCGTCATGGCCGTCTGGTGACTGCGTAAACTCCTCGTGGTGTTTCTTCAGGAGGTCTGGTGCTAGGAACACGCTGCCGGCGGTGCCTCCCTTCACGCTGTGAATGGTGCCGACGATGAGCCTCGGCTCGGTCGTCAGGGCTCGAAGGTCCTTGCGGGCCACCTGGATCGGGTAGCGGAGCCGGGCGGCGTTGGCCGGCGTCATGTGCGCCACGAGCCAGTCGAGCGCCTTCTGCTCAAGGTGCGGGTCGCGGACCATCGGCAGGAGGTAGTTCGCGACGAAGCCGGGGTCCACGAAGATCCGGGCGAGGTCGGCCTTGTCGATGATGGCCCTGGGGCGCTTCTTCGCCCACTCGGGGATCAGCCGTGTCTTGGCTCCCTTCACAAACAGGTCCTTCGCGGCGCAGATGCTCGCCCAGTCGTGCAGCTCGCCCCACCTCCATATGCGAGGCTCAGAAGGATCCGGTGCGCCTTCTGAGATCGAGTCCGACATCGCGTTACTGATGGCGAAAAAGGATCCGATGTGCCTGTGGGCCGTCTTCAGCGGGTTCCAATCACCTCGGGCGAGGGCGTAGGGGTTGTAGAACCGCATCCCTCGTCGCCTCAGCTCCGCGAGCAGGCTGTTGAGCAGGAAGCCGGCGGAGGCCAGCACCATGACTCGTGCGTTGTCGCCGGTCGCGCCCTCGCGGTCGAGCCGCCTCACCTCCTCGTCGATCAGGCTGGCGAGGTCGTAGTGTCCTCGGACCTTGCCGGTGATGGAGCAGGCAGGCCGGAGCACCTCGCCAGGGTCGCCGGGCTTGGGCTGGTAGCTGACCGGAACGTGCCGGTGTGCCCGTTTCGCAAGGCTCTCCGCGAACGTCTGGATGGCCGGCGGCAGCCGGAAGGACTGGCCGAGCACCTCGGTCTGCTCCTCAGGGAACGTTGCCGGGTCGTGGAACGCGGCCCTAGCCGCTCCTCGGAACCCGTAGATGGACTGGTTCGGGTCGCCGGCGAGGGCGAGGAGGTCGATGCTCTCCGCCCACTGCCGGATCAGGGCCACCTCCAGCTCGGTGCAATCCTGAGCCTCGTCGACGATCAGGGCCTTGACTGGCGTGTCGTCGTACAGCGGCATCTCAGCGCCCTCGTCGAGGCACCGCTCGATCAGGTCGGTGAAGTCGGTCATCTGGTTCTGGAGCTTGAAGTCGCTCCAGGCGGCCCAGAACGGCTTCACATCCGCCGGCCATTGCTCCGGCGGAACGCGGCGCTGCCGGAGCACCTCGATGCGGGCCAGGGACGTGTCGCCTGTGACGGCCCCGTGCTGCCCCCTGCTGCGTCCTGGGCCATTCGTGCCCCCGTGGTCAAGCTGCTCCGCTGAAGCGGCCTCAGGGTCATCCAGAGCCCTTCCAGCGGACGAGGTCAGTCTTAGCAGAGGATCAAGGCCAGCGTGCTCGTTCCAGGCGGCGAGGCCCTCAGGCGTCTGGATGAGCACAGGTGCCCCCATGAAGTCCGCCAGAGCCCTTCGGGCGAGACTGTGCAGGGTCGCCACCCGCTCCTTCGGCAGGTGGACGCCAGGGCGGGATGCAATCTCCTTGGCGGCGGCTCGGGTGAGCGAGACCACAGCCACAGCGTGCGGCCCGTACTTCTCGATGGCCCTTGGAATCCAGCGTGCGGCGAGACGGGTCGTCTTGCCGGTGCCCGGCGGCCCGATCAGGTGATATTCAGTCGCGGTCATGATAAAGCCTCCCCCGAGGCTCGGTTTTTCGCTGCTTCAGGTGGTCAAATCGCTGCTTCAGATTGCGCCCGATGGGCCTTCTTGGGGTCACGAAGGCCGATTCGCTGAAAACGCTGAGTGCATTGGCCCCCCCCCCATTCTCGTGTGCGTTTTCGAATCGTCCCCTCATTTCCCCCCCTATAAAGGCTGCGGTCACGCTGCCTCGTCCGTCAGGCCGTCCTCGAAGGCGGTGTCGAGCCACTGCCCGATCTCCGGCGGCCCATGCTCTTGGAGCACAGCTCGCGGCACCCGGAGGTAGCCGGAGCGGCTCGTGCGCTTGCCTGAGCCGTCCACGCACTGCACGGCGATGAACTTGCAGCCAGCGTTGGCGCTCTCGATCAGCAGCCTCAGCGTCCGCCGGGCCATCGCGGGGCACTGCGGATCCTCGTCGATCCAGTTCGTGAGGGCTTGCCCGTCGATGACGACGCTGCGCCCCTCCTTCCCCTTACCGTTCTCGTACAGCAGGCAGGGCTGACGGAGCGCCACCTGATGGCCCCAGCTCTTGGTCTTGGGCAGCCACGCCGGCTGCCCCACCCCGAGGAGGCGGTCGACGGCGAAGCGCACCACGCTCCTGAGGATCTGGCTCGCCTCGTCGCCTGAGTCGAACTCCACCGAGGCCAGCCGGATCGCCGTGAGCACCGGTGCCCACTGGCGCTTCTTCCCTGGCTTCGTCGTGAACGGCTCCACGATGGCCCCCGTGGCGCTCCACAGGTTCGACAGGAAGTCGTGACTCGATGCGAACAGGCTCTGGCTTGTGCACTCAAACATCGCCCCTGGGCCGGTCTGGAAGATCCAGACGCTCCTGGCCGCTGCGGTCGCGGCGCTGAACTTGACCAGTGCGATCTCCTGCTCGTCCTTCAAGCCCAGCGCGCTGTTGAGCGCCTCCAGGGCTCGCTGCCGAACCGTCGCGTCCAAGCTCTCCGTCTCCACGAGGATGACCTGCGCTCGCTCCTTAGCCGCCGGCGGTGCCGCTGGGTCTTGGGCCACCTTCTCAGCCTCCTCTCGGCGCTCGACGATCTTGGCGCACTCTTCGATGGCCTGCTTGTTCCTCTGATCCTCGTCCACGGCGCGGAGCGCCTTCTGGATCGTGCCGAGGTAGTAGTCGGCGCGGTGGACCTTCTTGCTGTCGGTCGCGTTGCCCTGCATCCGGTGGTAGCGGAGCAGGTCCACAATCTCCTGCACGGGCATATCCGTCGCCGCGAGCCTCGTGGCGAGGCTCAGGTCCATCTCGCTCTGCGAGGGTAGGCTGCGGCGCTTGCGGTCCCAGACGATCCTCAGGTCGTCGTCGATCTCGCACAGGTCATAGATCCGCTCCTTCAGCTCCTGCGAGATCGCGCTTGGGTCCTTGTCGAGCGTGAACTGGATGCGGTCGTCGAACTGGGCAGCGGCCTCCTGGGCGACCGACTTAGGCGCGGCCAGCGTCAGGTCGCTCGGCACGCTCATCCACAGGGTGTCGATGCTGTAGCGCGGCCCTGTCTCCTTCCATGTCACCGGCCTCGGATCGCCGTGCGACAGGTTCTGGCCGCCAGGGATCCGCATGACTCGGGGCAACGCCCAGGTCTGGTCATCGGCCCAGCCGTTGGCGGCAAGCTCGTCGCGGACCATCGCCTGGATGCTCTGGCAGAGCCGCTCCAGCGCCTCGCGGCTGCGCTCGGTGCCCTCCTCGAACTCGACGACGCCCTCCTCAAACAGGTAGTACGCGTGGATGCCTCCGCCGGTCCACACGGTGATCGTCGGCGGCCCGATGGGCACGGCGCGGAGCAGGGCCGCGTACGCCTCTTCGGTGTCAGGGCAGAGATGCTTCTTCTTGTGCCCGTCGCTTCGGATGTCGATGTCGACCCAGACGCCGGGCATCGCGCAGAGGTCCTCCGTGGCCCCTTGGAGCTGCTCGATGTTCTTGCCCTGGTCTCGGGCCTTCTCGCGCAGGGCTCGGTCGTCGCGGGCGCAGACGCCGAAGTAGCTCACGTTCTCGAACCCTCCGGTGAACGCCTTGTCGGCGGCGTCGTCGGCGGAGTAGGAGAGCCGGGTCAGCTTGCTGGCCTTGCTCCAGACCGTGATGCAGCCCTTCGGGAGCCGCTCTCCGTCCGGCTCAAAGATCAGGGCGAGGAACTTGCGGGCGACGGCGGCGGGGCTACGATCTTCAGTGCTGGTCATGTACGGCTTCGGCTGTCTTGAACGGTGCGAATTGTGCTTCCCCCTCTGCACGGCGAGCCGCCAGGGTCCCCCCACCCTGACGGCTCGCTTCTTTGTCAGGCCCTCTGCGCGGCGTCGGCAAGGATGGCCGACAGCTCCGCGAGGCGGCCAGTCTCGTCCTCGGTGAGGTCGCGGACGAAGCTGAACTCGACGGTGTAGTAGTCCGGGGATCCGCTCTGCTTCGCGAGCGACAGCCTCGTGACGGATCGGCTGAGGCGCTTGCGTCCGTTCACCAGCTTCATCTTGTACTGCTTGAACGGCTTCAGCGTGGCCGCCGGGATCTGCAACACCATCGGCAGGAGTGCGTCTCCGTTGAAGATCACGAGCCTGACGCGCTGCTTGCACGCCTGCCCCTTCCCTCCGCCGAGGTCGCTGCCGAACTTGCTGAACGCGCAGGACGCGCAGTCCTGCTCGGTCACGGGCAGGTCGTCGTTGCTGGCGCTCGCATGGATGGCGTCGATGTCTCGACACCCGTGCCCGACGCGACCGTCAGCGCTGGAGCAGTGCGGCGGCCCTCCGTCGCCCTCGTCGATGCCGGTGGCGTAGAAGCTCCGCTCGATGGGCGACTCGTAGGCCACCACAACGTCGAGGGTCTTCTCGAACCGCTCGCCGTCGAGCGACTCGATGACGAAGGCTGCGCCTCCGGTGCCTGACGGCACGACGAGCTTCTGGAGGTCCGCCGGCGTCGGCTGCACCTCTGCGATCATCGCAGCAGCCTCCGGGTCGGCGAGGGAGAGGAACGTGTCGGCTTTCTTGGCTACTTCTTTGGTCATGGTTCTGGGTGGGTTGGGCCGCCCTGGGCGGCGGTGTGCAACCTCAGCGTTCGCTGAAGCTGTGCTAGTAGTCGCCGTAGTAGGAGTCGGGCGGCTCGGGGTTGTAGTCGTTGAACTTGCGGTCCTGATATCCACGGTCGTAGGCGGCCTTCCGGTGGCGTGCGTTGCACTCGCCCACAAACCAGAGGAGAACAAAGACGGCGATGAGGAGGCCGCAGCCTCCGTCCTTGGGTTGGTAGGTCATGGTTACTCGGGGCCTCTGTACCAGATGGGAGCGGTGACTCCTGCCAGGAGGACGAACAAGCCGAGGGCTGCGGCTGCTCCAAACGCGATCAGCTTGAGGGCGAACAACATCAGACCCTCTTGATCCCGAGGGTCAACGTCGTGTCCACCTTGAGGACCTCACCCAGCTTGCCGGGCAGGGCCTCCGCGATCACAGACGCGGTCGCGTCCCTTACGTTAGCCTCGTCGGCCATTTCGCGCACGATGGCGCTCAGGCTGTTCGTGTTGACGGACTCCTTGATGAGGTGCTCGTAGCCCTGCTCGCGGAGGGCGTCGAGGAACGCGCCCTCGTCGGCGTCCTTGTTGCGCCGGGCGAACAGCCGGTTGATCGGGTAGACGCGGGCGCGGCCTCCGTCTGGGGCGAACACCTCGACGCTGGGGGCCTCGGCGTACAGCATCTCGTCGACGAGCTGGTCCCGCATTCCGTCGCGGGTCTTCTTGGCGGCCTTGAGTTTCTCTTCGAGGACGCGGACATCCTCGTCGGCGGCAACGAAGTCGCGAGCAAGGTCTTGGACTGAATTGAGTGTCATGGGTTGGAACGGGTGCGAGGATGAGCTTTGCAGCTCAGCCTCAAGGGATGGGAGCCCTCCGGCGGCGGTGCGCCGGAGGCGTGCGGATCAGACGGCCTTCTGCTCGTCGGCCTTGCGCTCGAAGTACGTGGCCTCCATGAGCAGTTGGTGGCGTGTCAGGTTGCCGAGGCCACGCTCGCGGAACCCGAGGACGTCCTTGGAGAGGTCCGAGACGTAGGTGAGAAGCTCGGCGACGGAGAGGCTGCGGGCGAAAGTGGTGGGGCGGGTCGTGTTCGTCATGGCTGGGTGGTGGTTGCTGGCGAGGGCTGATTCCCTCGACACGCCTACTTTCGGCTCTCTGGCCTGTTTTCGCAAGGCCCTTTTCGGAAAAATAGTCAGCGGACGCCCTCCAAGACCCCTGAGACCAGTTCCTCCCTCCGGCCCAGGACGCGGTAGACGACCTCGTCGATGGTCTCCCTGGCGTGAACGTGGTAGTAGGTCACTGGCCGGCCCTGCCCTGGCCGGTGGACGCGGGCGAGGCTCTGGAGATAGAGCCCGAGGTTGAACCCAGTGCTCAGGTAGACGCAGATCCGGGCTCGGGTCAGGTCGATGCCTTCAGCGCCGCTCGCGATCTGGACGACAAGCACGCGGGCTCCGCCGTTGCGCCACAGCTCCAGGTCGTTCGCCTCGCCGGACAGCTCCGCAACACTGGTGCCGGCCAGGGCTGCCGCCTCGCGCGTCACGCGGATGTCTTGGCGGAACTGCCCGAAGACCACGACCGGCTCGTCGGTGCTTTCTAGGATGTCGATCAGCGCCTGCTTCTTCGCCGTACACACCTCGACCTCCTCTCGGTCTTCGTGGCCCAGCAGGTTCGCTACCAGCGAGGCATCGTCTGTGCCGGTGGGCTCGTTCCGCTCAACGACGGCGAGTCCGCTGCACAGTTGCTGCATCCTGAGGAGCCGCACGAGGCCGTTCTGCGCGTTGATCTCGCCCTCCGCGATGGCGGCCTGGAGGTCGTTCGCGAGGGCGTCGTATAGCCTCCTGGCCTTGCTGTCGAGGTCCACTGTGATCGTCTCGTGACGAGCCTCCGGCAGGTTGAGCTGCACAGCATCGTCAGGCGGGCTGTGCATGAGGGCCGACATCCGGTCAGTCATCTCCTCTTGGCGCTGGTAGCCGACGACCTGCTTCGCCTTGTACCCGCCCATCTGGGCGTACCGTGCGCGGAACGACACGAAGCTCCGCCCGAATACGCTGGGGTCCAGCGTGCGGAACTGGGCGAAGACGTCCATCGGGGAGTGCGGCATGGGCGTACCCGAGAGCATGACCACGCGCCCGGCGGTCTGCGTGAGCCGCGCTGCCGCCTTGCTGGTCTTGCCGTGCGGGCTCTTCAGCTTCTGGGCCTCGTCGAAGACCACGAGGTCGAAGGCGACGGTCCTGAGCCACGCGGTCGCCTCGCGGGACAGCAGCATCTGGTAGTTGATGACGGCGACGAACGGCGCTCGGTCGTACCGGGCTCGCTCGTACTGCTTCTTCATGCCGCCGACGCGGGCCTTCACGCTGCGGCCCAGCTTGGTCGCGGGTGCGACTCGCCAGGGCCGCTCGCTCCAGGTCGAGAACTGGTTCGGCCACACAGACGCGACCACGCTCTTGGGCGCGACGATCAGGACAGCCTGAGCGTGCGTTTCGTCGGCGGCGCTGACAACGCAACGGCTCTTGCCTGCGCCCATCGTCAGGTGCAGGTAGCTCGCTCGGCGCTCGCGCACCCAGTCGATGGCGGCACGCTGATGCGGCCAAGGCTCGGGGATCGGCATCAGCGAGCGAACACGACCTTCATGTCGTCGAAGTCTCGGGCGAGGTCCTTGGGCTTGATCCTCCTGCCGAGCTTCTCGGTCAGGAGCTGAGCGACGGCTGCGGCCTGATCGACGGTGGGCTTCCTCCCCACGCGGGCGGATTGCCAGCAATACACGAGGTGCGTCGAGACGCCGATCTCCTGAGCCATCTGGGCCGGACTAAAGCCAGCCATCTGAGCGAGGAACTTGTAGGTGCCAGGGCTCCACTCCGCGCGTTCGAGCCGGGGTCGCCCGACTCGTGCGGGCTTGCTGGCGGTCTTGCGGGGAGTCTTCTTGCGGGTCGTCATAGGGCTTGGCCGGCGCTGCCGGCGTCTCGGGGTGATCTGCACGGCCTCCATCATGGGGCGGTGCTGGGCGTTCAACAAGCCCCAGAGCGCCTTTTCGGAAAATACCCTTGCGAATGCCTCGCTGAGGTCCGATGGTTGTGTCAGTGCCGGTCACCGGCGCAGCAACAACAACACCGACCCTTAGCCAACGAGGTTCCACGATGACTCCCTTCACCTGCTTCTCCTCCTCCCATCAGGGCTGCGGCTCTGTCCACCGCACCCTCAAGGCCGCCCACGGATGCTGCAAGGTCGCAGAAACGCGATTCGGTGAGGTGCGCCAGCCGGTGCCCGTCGCCAGCCGTGCAGAGAAGGACGAGAAGTACCCGGCATCCGAGGCGGCTGCTGCTCGTTACGCCGAGTGGGCCGCGAAGAACGGCGTCAACACGAAGGGCAAGCCCACGGAGGCAAGCGCAGAGCCGTCAGCCGAGCCCGCTCAGGAGCCCGAGCCCGCTCAGGCGGAGGCTGGGGCGGGTGCCCTCAACGGCGCGGACATCGCCGCTGCGGCTGCGACCGACGCCCACCCGCTCGCCGGCCTTGCGGAGCAGCTCCAGCCGCTCCTGGCTCCGCCGATCATCGAGGACGTCTGCGGATCCGTTCAGACGATGCTCGACTCCGCGATCAAGCAGGTCGAGGTTGAGCCGAAGGTGATCGAGGTCGTCACGCCCGACGCTGAGCCGGTGCAGATCGAAGGCGACCAGCACGAGAACTTCGAGCTGCTGCTCAAACTCGTCGGCGCTGGCGAGAACGTGTTCATGTCAGGCCCTGCCGGCTCAGGCAAGACGACCGGCGCAAAGAACGTCGCGGAGGCGCTCGGCATGGACTTGATCGTCCAGCCGGTCGCCCTCGACAAGTTCGAGGCTACCGGCTTCATCGACGCCGGCGGCAGCTACCGCGAGTCGGCGGTGTACCGCTGGGCCACATCCGAGAAGCCGGCGCTCCTCCTGCTCGACGAGGTGGACGGCTGGATGCCTCAGGCGCTCGTCGCCCTCAACCCGATCCTCGACAACCGCCTCGGCATCTTCCCTGGCGGTCAGCAGTTCGAGATCGACCCTCGCCACAGGGTCATCGCCACGGCGAACACCTGGGGCCTCGGTGCCGACGCCGAGTACGTCGGGCGCAACCGCCTCGACGCGGCCTCGCTCGACCGGTTCGGCGCTCGCATCGGCTGGGGCTACGACGAGAAGTTCGAACGCAAGATGGTCAAGGCCAAGTTCGGCCACGAGATCGGAAAGGCCGCCGTGGACGCCTCCCTGCAGGTTCGCAAGCGCCTGAAGGACACCGGCACGAAGGTGCTCTGGGGGCCTCGCCAGACGCTCGGGCTGGCCGCCCGGCTTGCGGCCAAGTTCACCCTCGCTGAGGCGTTCGAGGTTTCCGCCCTGGCCCAGCTTGCGGACGCCAACCGCAAGCGCATCCTTGAAGGTATCGCTGGAGTGAGCTGATTCTCACTCGGTGTGTTGTTGCGGCGGCGGCGGTCCTTCGGGGTCGTCGCCGCCTTTCTTTTTCGGAAAAGGCCCTTGCGAGATCCGGCGGAGTTGCCGATGGTTAGGTCATGCAGAAGCAACAGCACACCCCTTCCACCGTCATGGTCTCCGACGAAGACGGCTCGCAGCACCGCTGCCTCAACGGAAACGTCCTCGCGGACATCTTCGCCAACTCGCCCGTCTACCGTCGCGAGACCCCTCCCGAGACCATCGCGCCTGACCTTAGCCGGATTGGCTACGAGGCCAACGGCGAGCGCATCGTGCGCGTCTTCGGGGACTACGAGTCGGCCCTGGCTCGCATGGAGGACATCTGGGGCACCCGCGACCAAGACACCCTCAAGGGCTTGCTGGCTGACCGCTACAAGCCCGTGCTCGGCGCGACGAAGGCCGCTGAGGCGCTCTTCGATCGCGTGCAGCGCGAGGTCCCCATCGAGACTCTGCGCTCGCAGATGGAGGCGTCCGTCTGCGGCGGCTCCCCCCGCATCGGCGCGTACCTCGCCAACGAGCCGCTCTCGATGAACCGCTTCGTCAGCCAGCTCAACGAGCAGGGAGCGATCCGAGTGTTCTACGACCTCTCGACCTCTTCGGGCACGGCTTCCGATACCGTGCTCGGTCGCGGCGTTGCCGCCCTGGCCTTGGTCACCTGCCTTCAGCAGGTCCGCCCGGTGGAGCTGTGGATCACGACCAGCGGCACCGCTCGGAGCGCCTCAGGCGGCCAGTGCCACACCCTCTTCGGCCTCCGCCTCAGCACAGCACCGCTCGACCTGTCGGTTGCGTCTCGCGCCCTAGCGGACTACCGGATGCGGAACTTCCTTTACCGGGGCGAGATGCGGATGATCGGCGCTGGGTTGCACGAGCCGACTGCCCTGGCCTGGTCCCCGATCCCTTACGCTGTCAAGTGTGGCGCGACCCCGAACGACATCGTGATCGGGCCGCACAAGGAGGGCGAGAAGAACAGCGTCTCCCCGACGCACTCGCCGGTGGACTGGATCAAACGGGAACTCGAACTGTGGCTGACGAACAGCGGGAACAGCGCGGCGATGGCCTCGCTCGGGTGAGCGCCGAATGGCAAGCTCAGCTCCTCCGGCACGCGCTCGAACACGCGGCGGAGGGGCTGGCTCACATCCAGGAGGCGTCTGCTGCGCTCCAGGCGGCGTTGGACGGCTCGCCGGGCTCAGCGGTCGCGGAAGCGCCCGGATCGCCTGAGGGCGAACACAGGGCGCTTCTGCGGATAGGCGACGTCGAGCTTGTCGACGGCGACGAGGGCGTGGAGCTTCGCCCTGCTACTCCGGCACGGTGACCGGGGCGCTCGGGTCGTCTGCCACGATTGCTCGGAGGAGGGCGCTCTCGCCCCTCCAGGTCTCGTACTCGACGGCGTTCATGTCGTCATGCTGAACGGCGAGATCCAGAAGCTCGTCGAACTTGCCGGTGACGGCTCCCACGCTGGGGGCGATGGCGTCTCGGCGGATCATCCCCTTCCCGCCAGGACAGGCGGTCAGAAGGAGGCACGCGGCTGCTGCGGTGAGGGCTCGTCTCATTTCTTCCTCGGGGCCTTCTTGGCCGGCTGGGGCTTCTCCTGCGTGACGGCTCGGTAGCCGAGCACGCCGACCACGGCGGCGATGATGGTGCCGCCGGCGGTCTGAGTTGTGACGTCTTCGGCCCTGCCGCCCATGACGAGGAGCACTGCTCCAGTCACGAGGGCGGCGATGGAAAGGCCGTAGCGTTGCTTCGGGCTAAGATCACTCATCGGTGTCAATCGGCACGACTGCCGTGCGTACGTCTGCGGTGGCCTGGATGGGCTGGCTGCCAGTTCTCTGGCGTGCGGCATACAACGCCTCTCCTACGCGGAGCATCGCCTCAGCGGTGTAGTGGGCGTCGTCCGTCTTCAGGGTGAAGTCGTTGCCGTCGATGACCTGCGCGGAGTTGGGCGAAATTTCAAGGAATCGGTCGTACTGGTCTCGGACGTCGCGGATGTCCTGAAGCCCAGTCGTGGCATTGACCTGCGCGTTGATGATGTATTGCACCGGCGGCTTCACGCCGACAAACGGGAGGCTGCCTCGCGGCACGGAAAGATAGAACTCCGTGGCGGCGACCATGTCCTGGAGGCCCCCAGCGACCATGAACCGAGTCTTCTGCGAGGCGAAAGCTCCTGGCACTGCAACCGTGCCAGGGTCGTAGGCGGCGGTTTCGTCCCCGAGGTAGTAGAATCCGTCGTACAGGATCCGGTCGATGCTTGTGTCGTCCTGAAGGTTCTGGATCGCCTCGGTCATGTATCCCTCCGCGAAGATTTGCCACAGCGGAGTGTCGGAGACGTTCTCGCTGCCTGGGTGGATCGCGCTGTTCGGGCTCACCTCCGTCGCGGTGTCGAGAGGGCATCGCATCGTGCTGAACGCGAACTGGATGATGTAGACGTTCTTGGGCGCGGAGACCGGCTGGCCTTTGGCTGCGGGCGAATAGAACCGCTCGTAATACTTCCTGCCGATGGCGTAAGGCGGAGCCATCCCAGTGGCCTGGAAGTTCCGCGTGCTCGTCATGTCCTCCCAGTCGTAGCTGCCGTTGAGGTTGCCCTTGTTGCCGCTGTTGTACCGCCCCCACATCTTGATGTTGGGCAAGGTCGCCGGCGTCAGCGTGTCGCTGACAACCAGATCGTTGTCGGTCTGCCACCCCGCCATGTTGGAGGAGCCGACGCACATGATGACCAGCGCGTCTCGGTCGGTGTATTGGGTCATGTCAGGGTGCGGCGATCGTTGCGCCTTTGGTCATGAGGGTCGTGATGATCCGCAGGCTGACTCCTGCGGCCTTGCTGACGACGGCGTAGAACGTGTCCCACGCGGCGTCGTTGGCGCGGATGCGTTGCAGCTCCGCGAGCAGTCGCGCCTGTCGCCCGGCGCTCGCGAGGATGTCTTCGTTGCCCGTCTGGTGAGCGTAGATCACCTGCGCGGCGAGCCTGTTCGCGAAGAGATTGAGGTCCTGCTGGCCCACCTCCAGGAACTCTCTCGCGGCCTCGCGGATGAGAGTCTCAATCTCCCCGAGGACGTCTCCGCCCTCCATGAGGTTCGCGATGTCAGAGGTGTCGGTCATTTCGTGAAGAAGGTGATGATGGCAATGACGAGCGCCGTGATCGAGCTGAGCACGGCTGGGATCATGGCTGCGCGGAAGGTCGCCGTCAGCCTTCGGCGCTCGGCGCTGGATGCTTTCTGGTCCTGCACGAAGGTCTCGATCATCATCGTGAGCTGCGGCACTGCCTGGGAGAGCGGAGGCTGCTGCCCTCGCCCGGTTAGCACGATCTCGTCAAGCACCTGCACCGTGTCGGCAACGTGCTTGATCTCGACCTTGATCTCGGCCATGTCAAGCGAGACGGCCTTGAGCGTCTCGCTGTCTTTGTCGAGCTGCTTGGACAGACTCTTGATGAGGGCTGCCAGCTCGTCGTGCGTCATCTCAGGCATCACGAATACGTCAGGGCCTGCACTCCTGCAAGCGTCGTGGGGAGGTTGCTGGTCTGCACCGCTGTCTGCGCCATGCCCGCTGACCCAGCGCGTGTCGCCTTCCAGTTGCTGTTGACGCCGTAGACGGTGTAGACGTAGCCGTTGGCTGCGTCGAAGAACTGGTTCTGCGGGAGGACGTTGCGGCCCTGATGCTTGATGTCGTCCTGGAAGTCGGCGCTGCCGCTCTGTCCGGTGCGGAGCTTCATGCGCTGGAGCGCATCCTTGCTTGGGTTGGTCGGCATCAGTAGATGGACGCACCCTTGGTCCGAACGACGTACCCGGTGGCCCGTAGATCGTCAGTATGAGTCGCGCCAACGTAGGCGGTGATGGTCGAAGTGTTTGTGCCCCTCAGGCGGAACGAGTCGCCCTGGAGGACCCACAGGCTGTCGTGAGCCGGGATGATCACCTCTGTCGTCACTGCGTCAATCGCTGCTGTGCTCGTGTCGTCGGAGGGGTTGAGCACCAGGAACAGGTGGACGTTGCTGTTGCTCGTGTTGTGGACCTGCACCCACACCGAGTCCACATGACCTGCGGTGACATGGTGGAGGACGCTGACGTCTGCCGCCGTCGTGTAGTCGAGGTCGATGGGGATCGCGCCTCCGCCTGCGCCTCCGCTCAGGTGATCTCGTCGGCTGTCCTGTTCGTTGAGCTGGATGGGCATTAGAAGATCTCGTTCCTCGCGTGTAGTTCAGTCGGCCCTTGCTCGACGTTGCTGCGCCTCGGGACGATGATGTTTGTGTGGAACCGCTTGATGCGGATGTTGTAGGTGTCGTCTGGCCGTGTCGAGATGAGGCGCATCCTGACCATGACGGCCGTGTAGATGCCACAGGTGAACGGCTGCCAGTCCGACCAGCCGGAAGAGGTGCCGTCGACGTTTGTGCGGATCTGCATCTTCAACGTGCAGTTTGCCTGGTCGTCAGCAGCCACTTCGGTCGGTCCCTCGAAGCTCCATCTCTGAAGCTCCAAGGAGTCAAGCGGCAGCGCCGTTCCGCCGATGGTTCTTGGGTGGACCTGCTCAGCCTCAGCGGCAGCAGTCACGAGGAGGCGGCGAGGGGCCTGGGCGCTCGTGTCCACGATGGTCGTGTTGTCCCAGCGCGTGATGTAGGTCCCGACGAGCCCGCTGCCGGTAAACTCCAGCTCGCCGTCCGCGTTCTCGGTCAGAGCACCCGACACCGCCGGGCCGTCAACGTCAGGGAAGCCGGGATACCACGAACCGGCGGAGTAGGTCTCCCAGGTCGCGGTGCCACCCATCGCGAAGTTCACGCTGTCGTAGGCGGCTGCGAGGACCGAGAGGCTCGGGTCTACTGTAGCCTCTGCTGAGAACGTGTCGCTCCGGGCCTTGCTTCGGGCGTGGAGCCGGCCAACGCTGGCGTCCGACACAGGGACGAACAGGTCCGGCGTGATTGCGGTCAGCTGCCCCTCGCGGGTCTCGGCTACACGTTGCCCGAGGACCCATCCACCTCGTCGGGTCTCAATCGTCAGCACTCGACGCCGCTCAGGGCCATCGTTGCTCGGGATGTAGGCCGCCGTGTAGGTTGCCAGCAGGTCCTCCGCCTCGGCTGTCAGCGAGGTCGGTGCCTCGGGCCGGAACGACAGCCCCTTGATCCGGTGGACCGCCCGAGTGCCTGACTGGGGAGGCTGCGCCGGGAAGGCCGCTGTGACGGGCACCACGCTCGTTTCAATGAGCTGCCCGACCAGGGCTCCAGGCAGGACGCAGGATGCCGTAGAGGAGAGCCCAGAGACCTCTGAGCCCAGCGTCCAGCCGCCTTGCGCTGAACCGGCGCTCTCGAACACTCGCCAGAACACGCGGCACCCCGTCTGGGTCGCTGCCGTTGCCGGACTGTTCGTCCACGTCACGCTGAGCTGGAGCTGGAAGTTGCCGGGCGTCGGCTCCGTGTTGTTGTCCGTGGCGCTGGAGGCCAGCGGCGACGTCGGCTGAAGGTTCGGCGCTGGCTTCTGGTCAGGGAGCTGGCGGATCGCTCCTCCGGGCGTGTCCTCGATGGCGTCATCCGCGAACACGCCCTCGTTGTATTCGACCCACTCAAAGTCGGCGCTCATGTCGCGCTTCCGGCTAATACCGCTGACCTCCACGATCAGCTCCTCAGCGGAGGAGGCCACAATGTACGCGGAGCCTCGGACGGCAATCGTGTTCAGCGTGTTGCTCGTGAACAGCGTGCTGCCCGCCTCGTAGGTGCCGGGCGGCGTCAGGGTCGTGTCGAGGCTCGCGGAGACGCTGTTGCCACGGAAGTCCTGCACGAACAGGGTGTAGTTCGTCGCGGCCTCAATCGTGACAGGCCGGTCGATGATGGCCCCCTTCGTCGGGATCGGGATCGCGCCGTACTCGCCCTGGGTGGCGTTGGCGAAGCTGAACCTCGCTGAGCCTGAGGCTCCGCCTGCCCTCGGGTAGATCCGCAAGGTGACCGAGGCCGTCTTCTCGCGGCCATCTGGGGCTTTGACGAAGAACGATGCGGAGAGGTATCGGTTGAAGCCGCCGAGGTCTTGGATGGAGCCTCGCGTCGGCTGGTCAAACGAGTCGTCGGCGGAGGCAGTGACAGCGCTGAGGTCAAAGGTCACCCCCGTGGTCGCCCGGTCGGTCACCAGCTCAATGCGCGGCGATGCGTTGAGGATCTGCTCGGCGCAAACGGTGACGCTCACCCACCCGTCGCTCTTGTCGGAGAAGCCGATCGCCTGCTCAACGTAGCCGGTGCCGTCGATTGTGTCGGCGGTGCTGCCCCCGAACGGGTCCGCGCCCGTGTTCGCCGTCACAGTTACCGAGGAGGCGGTCCAGGAGCCGCCTGTGAAGTCTTGACGGTCCTGAAGGGCTCCGGGCTCGGATGGAGCGGCGGACGCAGCACAGCGGCCTGACGCGCCCCTGGGAAGGACCTCGCTCGACACGCGCAGGAGGTCGCCCACCTGATACGGCAGGGCGTCCATCGCGGCGCTGAACTTGCCGCTCCTCTTCTGGAGCTGGTTAGTTAGCAGGATGTAGTTCCCGTGGCGCTCCGCCTGCCCTGCATCGGTGACCCCAAACAGTTGGCTGTTCTCCTGCCGGATGAACGTCTGGTTCGTGACGGAGTCCAGCTCCTCGCTCTGCACCTGCACGGGGACCGGCTCGAAGCCTTGCTGCGCGTCGAGAATGTTCAGCGTCAGGGCGTTCGGGCGGGTCTTGGCGCTGCTGAAGTCGACCTCGAAGCTGCCCTCGATCATGTTGCTCGCCGTCAGCACACCGATGGGCGTCCTGGGCCGCGAGAATCGCACGCTAAGGCTGCTACCGACAGGCACCGGTGCCGCTCGGCCAACCGCGCAAATCTCCAGCAGGGCATCCCACGCGGATCCGGTCCGGTCGAACACGCCGTTGAACTCGAACCGACGCTGGCCGCCCTCCACTGAGGCACCGTTGAGATCGGTGGGAGTCAGAACGTCTGCCCCGAGGCGCTGCCCGCTCGTCCACGGATCCGGCTCCGTCAGCCGGTCCCAGTAGCACTTGATGGTCCACACGCCGTCGAGTAGCTGGGCCTCGATAATCTCGTATCCAGCCCCCGTGCCGCTGTTGATGTCGTTGCTGACGCCCGGCGTCGTCGCCGTAGGAAACCCAGCGAGTCGAAGGAAGTAGCCCGCCTTCCATGTGTCAGGCAGGACGCTCAGCTCTTGGATACCGATCTCGAACCAGATTGCGCCTCGGATCTCCCCAGAGGCCGGGTCGGTCGTCGTGTTGTCGAAGTAGATGTCTGCGTCATCCACGGCACCAGGGTTGGCGATGACCGTTCTGGGGCGTCCGTCGTAGACAACCTCGTCGCAGTAGTCTCCCCATGCCCTCCACTGCTCAAGGTCAATGTCGGCTAGGTCGTAGAACCTGCCGAGGCCGTACCGCCGGTTGAGCACGAGGTCGAGCGCGACCCAGGCCGGGTTCGCCGTGAAGGTCAGCACGGTCGTCGGCAGCGTCGTGCTGATCCCGTCCCAGACTGGCACCGGGCGGCCCTTGACGATTGCCGTGGTCGTCGGGAGGCCACCGTTGAGCTGCTCGCTGGAGTCCACCTCGATGCCGAGGATGGGCGTGTTCGGGTAGGTGAAGTTCTGGCTCAGGACGCTGCTGATCGCCTGCACCTCGACGGCGTTGGCGATGCTGGCTCGGTTGCTGCGCCTCGTCGTGCGGAGGATCTCGACGCGCCACTTGCTGCGCTTGTAGGCCCCTGCTGCGCCAACGCGCACAACGCCCCCAGTGACGCCAGAGGTCGCGCCGACGTTCAGGGTCGGCGTTGCGGCCCACCACTCCTCTGCTGTGCTATGCGAGGAGGTGCCTGCCGAGTCCTCGAAGGGTGACCGGAAGCAGAGGAAGAGGCTGTTGCCTGCGACTGCGTCAGGGATGCCGAACCCATTGTTGTACTCGGCTGCGGCGAAGGTCTGATCGACGTAGATCGTGTAGCACTTCACCTCGTCGAAGCTGACGGACGAGCCAGGGTGTACAGCGTTTCTGTTGCCGACGACCAGCGGTGTGCCTGACCAGTTGAACCGGACGTTGTCGGTGACAGGGATGAACGGCACTGACTGTCCGTTGATGAAGAGGCTGATGCGCTCGTTGCCCTGAGTGTCCCAGCTCGCACCGATGTGCAGCCACTGACCTTCTGCGCTCGAATCGAACCGCCCCTCCGCAGGCGTTGCCGGAGGCGTGTCGGGGATGCAGGTCTCAAACCCTCCGCTAAGGAAGCAGAATGCGTTGCCCGCTCGGAACTGGAAGGTCGACGAACCTCTCTGCAGCGTGAGCGTCAGCACCGGCACCGTGCCGCCTGAGTTGAACGACACGTTCTCAACGGAAAGCGCCCAGCCGGTTCGGCTGCTCCCCGTCGTCGGGCCGAGGTTCGAGATCAAGTCCTGAGGGCCGCCGGTCGCGATCTTGACCCAGCCAAACACAGAGAACGTGAACGCCTCCTGCCCTGCGGCGTAGCCTCCTGTGCTCGATGCGTAGGACAAGTTGCTGCCGTTCGACCCAGTCGTCAGTGCCTTGTTGCCCGGCGTGGCGGGCACGTTGACCTGCGGGTCCTCAAACCTGTAGCTGTCTTGGATCTGGAAGCCTTCACGCTGGGCAAGGGCGATCGGGTCAACGACGGGCAAGCGGACGTACCCGTCGTTGTTGTAGCCTCCGCTGGTGATCGGATTGCCGACGTTATCCAGCTCGATGTACCGGATCTGGTAGCCGAGGAACGCGCTCTGAATGGCTCCGCTGCTCGTGTTCTGAGCGTAGTACCCTCCGGGGAAGCTCAGGGTCCACACGAACCCGTCAACGTCCTCTGCCGTGAAGTCGTAAGTGACGGCGTTCGCCTCCCATAGCGGATCGTTTACCGCTGTGAACTCGTCATCGCCAGCGGTGCTGAAGCCGGTGATGAGGTTCGCAGTCTGAGCTGGAGAGAAGTTGCCGAAGTCATCCTCGGGCACGGTCAGGTCCGACTCGATCGGGAACGTCACGCGCGTCTCGTTGAAGCCAGGGACCGACTCCTGCTCGTTGTTGCCCATCCGCAGCCACACCTTCAGGTCCGGCGTGTTCTGCGCGTTGTTCCCGTTGATGAACACTTGGTTCGGGATGTTGCCGCCGGTCAGCGGCACCGTCGCCGGGGTGTCTGTCTCGATGCCTCCGATGGCGGTGATCGGCCCCTCCCCGAATCCGATCAACTGCCGGAGCGTGCTCTTCGGCGGGAGCCCCTGCACGCTCACGAACTCGTTGATGATCGTGCCGCCGACTCGCATCGTTCCGTAGATGATCGGCAGCGGGTTGCCCTCAGCGCGGTCGTTAGTGACGCCTGCGAAGCCGTAGACCGCAGACGACTCATCGTCTCGGCGCTGCTTCGGCTTGGGCGGCGGGAAGAGCAGCGCGAAGGCTGCGCTGACGGCGATGGAGATCAGGAGGTTCTGAGCGACGAACGCAACCGTCAGCAGGTCCTCCGGCACCCGGAACACGACGACCATGTCGTCCTCGCGCAGGCGGTAGTCGTCGGCCTCCTCGATGCCGTTGACGCGAACGGACACTGCGCCCCAGCCCTCCGGCTTCAGGCTCTCCACCGTCGCCCCGACCTCCGCAACGCTGATCTCTCGCTCGTCGCAGCGCAGCGGGTTGCTGATCGAGACGACTACAGGCACTGGGTCTCCGGGTCGCGGTAGATGCCCTGGACGTCCTTGACCGTGCTGAGGCGCTGCGCGTACACCCCGTAGCCCGTGGCCGCTGAAACCACGAGCGTCGGGCTCGTCGCCGCCACTCCGCTCACATGGAGCCCGTCTCCCGCAAGGCTTAGTACCACATCGCCTAGCCTCGCTGGTCCCTCGACCCGAATCCAGTTGTGCGTGGGTTTCTTCAGCAGGCCCAGGAATCTGTCCCTGGCTGCCTCCCCGTGCGCTCGGGCGACGATCTCGGCAGTCGCCCCATAGCAGTCCAACGCGCCGTTCTCGGGGTCATGAGAGCCTGCCTCGTACCGGAGCGCGAGCAGGTCGTCGTAGCGCATCATGCCCATCACTGGCCGGCTCGCGGGATGCCAGGGAATGCTCCGAACCGGGCAGGGTGCGCTCGGGCGAAGCCCTGGGCGACCTCGTCGTCCCCCCGCTCCTCGCAGTTCTCCAGGGTCTTGTTGCAGGTTGAGAACCCTGCGCCAGCCACCTCAGTGTTGTAGCCGCACTCGGCGGAGCCGAAGATCCACCGGCATCGCCTCCGGCTGTGAATGAAGGGCGGGAACTGGAGCTGATACAGGTTGAAGGCTGACACCTGAAGAACGATGGCCTCGCTCTTCACAGCCGCCGAGACGACCTCCCCCTGCTGCGACACCGCCGGCTCACCGCTCGCGATGTCGAGGGCGCTCACGAGCATGATGCGGACAGGGAGGCCGACGAACCCGTCTGCCGCGTCCATCGTCGCACCTACCAGCGGCCCCGCGTGCCCGAGGGTGATCGGGATGGTCGGCAGGCTGCCGTCCGTGCCCTCCTCCACGTTCCCGTGCGTGATCGGGGCAGGGGAGTAGGTCAAGGGCTGCCCGCTGGCGTTCAGGCCGAACTGGACGCTCTGCGTGAAGTTCGTCAGCCTGTACCGCCGAGGCGGGTCCTCGTTAGTCTGCAGCTCGTAGAGCCAGATCCAGGGGATCTGAGTCTCAAGCTGGTTCGCGTGGAGGGCCGAGTTGTTGCCAAGGGTCGACGAGACAGCGACCGCAATCACAGCGGCAGCCTCGAAGGCTCCAGGGTTGGCTGAGCCCGCTCCTCGCACAACGCCGAGAATGTCCAGCTTGGGCACTCCGGCGGTGGATGTGCCAGCACCGGCCTGCCAGACGGCGTTGCTCTCTAGGTCGTAGAGCTGCCCGGTGTCAGCGTCGTAGATCGCGAGGTCTGCGCCGGTCGCAAGGGTGTTCGTCGTCGGCGTGATCGGGTAGGGCGAGCCCTGGAGGGCGGCGGGGAGGTCAGTGCCCCCGCCCGTGCTGGGCGAAAAGTTGTTCGAGCCCGTCACGGTCAGCGTGCCAGATCCTGAGGAAGTGAAGGGCCGTGGAAAGGCCGTCCAGCAGTTCAGCACCTGCAAGGAGTTGGTGCGGCCTGTGTTGGTGTATAGGCTGAACTGCCGCTGGTTTATGTCACCCGCAAGAGCCGGATCATAAAGGTTGGTGCAATTCCTAATGCGGAAGTGCGAGTCAGCGGAATCTGCGCTGATATTAAAGCTGCCTCGGACTACGCAGTTCTCAACGATGTGCGGGTTCGCTGATGTTCCAGATCCGTAAGGAGAGAAGATGAAGTTGCCTAGGATTGCGCCGCTCGTGGATGACCCATCCCAGAGGCAGTTCTGAATCAGGTTCCCCGCTGTTCCGGCTGTCTGGAACCTGAGTGCGGAGGGACCAGATGCTTGGAACTGAAGGTCGCGGAACGTGATGTAATCCGTAGACGCATAGACGCACGCCGTGGCCGTGTGGGTCAGGATCGGCCCCGAACCAAAGACGCCGCCATGCGGCACCGCAGCCCGATAGGTGACGTTACGCGTTGGGTCCTTTGTGAGGCCGTCAGACATGACCACCAACCCGCTGTAGGTTGCAGAGTCCACAACGAACTCGATCCGCTCGTTCTCAAACACAAGGTCCGCAGACCCGCCGATGTTCTCAACGTCAGCTTCCGCTTCAATGAACGTCGCGTAGTCCCGCCCGACGGGCCCGATGGTCCTCGTCAGCACCGCAGTCGCCTGAGCCAGCGCGAACGCTCCGGGGTTCGTCGTCGTACCTGACCGCGTGTCGCCAAGGATGTCGGTCGTCGGCACATCGCTGTTAGAGGCCGGGCCGACGCCACCGTTGATCACGTCGTTGTGCGGCGAGTCGAGGAGCGCACCGTTCTTGCCGACGTACAGCGCGAAGTCGCCGGAGCCAGGGTCGTAGGCGGTCGATGGCGTGTACTGCGCCCCGATACCAAAGTGCGCGAACGTGAAGACGGAGGTCGGCGCACCAGCGTTGCCGATGTTGTTCGAGCCCTGGACGTTCTTGCCGCCGCCGCCGATGTTGCAGTCGCTTGAGTTCGGCTCAAGAATGATGCAGTTGACGATCTCGTACAGGTCTGCCGTGACGCCCGATCCCCGCGAGGCGTTGAACACATTGGTGCCAACGCCTCGGCCCAAGAAGGTGCAGTTCAGGAACCGCTCGAAGCTCGGAAGATTTGCGCCGCCACCGCCTCCGGTAAAGGTCTGAACCTTGCAGACGAGGTTGCGGTAAGTGATCGGGAACAGATCTGTGCCGATGCTTCCAGGCGCGTAGTTGTTTCGGATGCCCACCATGCTCCCGCCAATCGCGCCGTTCGTCTCGTGTTCGCAGTCCTCGAAGATCATCCCCTCGACAATCGGATGCGTTGCGTTGTTACCGATCCAAAAGCCACGGTGGGTGATGCTGTTGCTGTAGGCGTTTATGCCCGTCCAGCGAGTGAAGCTATCCTGCACCGGGATATCGACATAAGTTGCACGGTAGACGCGCGGCGACTCTCCGGGTGCGGCCTTCCACCAGACATATCGCGTTGGATCCGCCACGATGTCGCTGATGATGGCTACGTTGCTAAAGTCCGAGTCGGCGTAGCAGACGAACTCGATGCGCTCGTTGCTGTGGGTGAGGTCCGCGCCACTGCTGCCGATGTTCTCAACGTCAGCCTCGGCCAATCCCAGGGAAGCGTAGTCGCGCGAAGCCGTGCCGACCGTCCTCGTGATGACCGTAGGCGCAACAAACCCGTCCGCCTCAAACGCCCCAGGGTTACAGCTCGCCCCGCTTCGCGCCACGCCGTTGATGTCGGTCGTCGGAACGCTCGCGTTCGCGCTCGGGCCGACGCCCTGCTGCCACACGTCGTTCCCCGTTACGTCCGCGAGGGCTCCGGTCGCGCCCATGTAGACCGCGTAGTCTCCCGCGCCCAACGGCGTGCTGAAGCTCGTGGTGGCGGTGATCGGGTAGGGGGAGCCCTGGAGGGCGGCGGGGAACGGGTTGGTCGCGCCGCCGAAGTTGTTGGAGCCTGAGGCGTTGCTGCCGAAATAACTCCACGCGCCGCCAGTTCCTTCGTTCAAGACCAAGCAATTGAGCACCTCTGGGTATACGGAGAATCCGCCACCCTCAATTCCCTGAATCGCTGGTTGCGAGCCGCCAAGAACACGCAACGTGCAGTTCACCACCTTCGCGTAACTGTTGGCAGTGTTGCAAAAGATGTAGCACGCCTGATAGTCCAGCGAGATCATTACGCTGTTCTCAACAACAACGGGGTTCCCTGAGGTTGCCGCGTTGGTGATGAACAATGGGCGACCGCTAGAACCAGTGGCCTCGACGATACACCTAGAGAGCTTGAGCCCCTCAGGTCGCAGGATTGTGACGTAACCAAAGGCCAACGACGAGCGAATGACAATGCCCTCGAAGCGCAGAAACTTCTCTGTAGCTTGACAGTTGAGTGTGAACCCAGTGCCTGACAGCCGAACACCGGAGTCCTTGTCGCCACCATGCTCACTCCC
>Ga0208644_1000983_pt1 | contig 24679 bp, 25 predicted proteins | sample VirMetDEL_Nov_18_FD_184517 | JGI IMG/M metagenome (GOLD analysis project Ga0208644, IMG submission 184517) | Aqueous microbial communities from the Delaware River and Bay under freshwater to marine salinity gradient to study organic matter... | ecosystem: Environmental > Aquatic > Marine >...
ACATGCCAAAGTTTAATGCGAGAAGAGGTATAGAAGGAGTAAAGAAGAAAGCTAAGAAACTTCCTGGACAAGTGGTGAAACAATTGCCTAACGCTGCCATGGTGTTTGGTGGGGGACTAGCTGTTACTCGATTAGCTGGGAGAGGAGTGATGAAGGCTGCGGGGAAGGCAGGAGCGAAGAAGGTAATCAAGAAAGGAACAAAGAAAAAGACACTTGATACAGGCAACGCATACTGGAATCGTGTACAACGATACGAACAAGAAGCACGAAAAGCAGCTAAGGATAGACGAAGAAAGTAATGGCTTACTATGAGACTGTTTGGGAGAAGTTAGGTAAACAGATATTGGAAGGGAAGAAGGTCGGGGAGATAGAGTTGAAGGGGAAGAAGTTTAAATTCAACTACACCACGGAGGAGTTTGTTGAAGTAGCCCGCAAGAGTGGGTGGGATGATGAGTATGAGTATTTAGGAGAAACAGTTACCTTAGAGGATATCGCCCTACGGTACATTCCCACGCAAGCTAATTTTATATCTGACTTTTCATCTGATTTTTGTTTAAACTCTGGAGGCTTTGGTTCAGGGAAGTCTTTAGCTTTGTATATTAAATTAATACTGTTGTGTAAATGTTTTCCTGGTAACCGTGTGCTCCTGGGGAGAAAGACACTCTCAGACATTGATCGTGCGGTACTACCTGAACTCTTTGATCTCATGCCTCCTAGTTGGTATGAACATCGAGTCAAGGATGGGTTAATAAATTTTTCAAATGGTTCGCAGATCATTCTATTTGGGTTAGATGCCATGCAGTCAGGTGGTATAGCTGACATAAAGAAGGCCCAACAGAAATTAAAGTCACTCAACTTAGGTGCCTACTTTATTGATCAGTTGGAAGAGGTGGAGTACGAAGTGTTTGAAGTCCTCAACAGTCGTCTTCGTCGGACCGATATACCGTTTCGTCAGGGGAACATGGACTGCAACCCTGCAAACTTCTGGGCCTACCACCAATTTAAATTAAAACAGATGTGGGTTGGTGACGGGTGGAAAGATGATCCCCATAGTCACTCTACGTTGTACGAAACTTCGATGCTCTATAACCCCCACTTGCCAGGGGACTACATTCGTAAACAACTATCGATGAACGATGAGTATGTCAGACGGTTTGTGTTGGGTGAATGGTCAACTGATGTATTACTGAAGGGGACAGTGTTTGCCAAAGAACACATTCAAAAGTTAGAAGCCCTGCGGAAGCAACCAATTGCTAATGAGGAAGGCTGTGAAATTTATGAACAACCTCGCTCTGGCTTGGAGTATAGAATTGGAGTAGACCCCAGTGAAGGAGTCACCGACCCTGCCTCTATTTCAGTGGTTAGTAGTGAAGGTAGGAAGGTCGCTAAGTTCAATGGCAAAGTCCCCATACAAGCGTTAGCTGATCGGGTGAAGTTTTTGTACTACAAATATGGCAAGCCCCTGATTGTTCCTGAAAGTAATTCATCGGGGACTGCGTTGATAAGAGAGATACGGGATTTACGAGTCTACCGTAGACGGCAACTGGAATACAAGACCGATATTGAAACGGAGAAGTTAGGCTTCCGTACTAGTTGGGAAACTAAAAGTCAGTTAATTGATCACTTTCAAAAATTACTACGGCAGGAGATACCAAAAATATATGATCACAAAACTATTGAAGAAATGAAATCGTTCATGTGGAGTAACGAAGCTACCAAGCAAGGCGCAGGAGCAGCCAGAGGATTTCACGATGATGATGTGATGAGTACCCTCCTTGCCTACTGGGACTTTAGCCCCGAGCGCGTGGAACGAGTAGAAGCTGCGAAAGCTGCACCCGTCTATCGAAAACGATTCCAATATGCCTAAATGGTATAATATTTGCGTATGCCAACAAAGAAAAAAACTACCAAAACAGTAACCAAGAACGTGGTTGCTAAAAAAGAAGAAAAAGTTGATTTCCTCGCCACTGGAGCAGCTCCAGAACTTCATCCAGAGTTTGATCCAGATATACCCGTGAGAAAACAACGACATTTAATTCGTTAAAATGAGTGTTACCACCTTACGTCAAATTAATCACGAACTTGAGTCTTTCAAAACGAGAGATATTCAAGTCGTGCCTGGTCTTCGTTTCTCACAGTACGAGACGATTAGAACCATCCACTTCTATTACAACTCTAAGTTTGAAACGGGACCAATTGACGATGAGGGTGATCGCAAATACTTTTTAAATATTGTAAAGAACCCGTGTAAGGTGTTCTCTAAAGCGATTGATTTTGATACCAAGAATATTCGTCTCCTCACTGTCGGTGGTGGTGACCCCTTAAAGACCTGGTTCATGGAACGGGACTTGAAGTTCTGGATGCGGGACAAACAATTTGGTCAAGTCCTCAATCGTATTTTCAAAGAACTGCCAATTTACGGCACAGTCGTTCTCAAGATCGTTAACGGGACACCGTACTTTGTAGACCTTCGTAACTTTATTGTCGATCCATCTGCAGAAGACCTTGAGTCAGCCAGTTACATAATTGAAAAATACAACTACACCATTCCTCAGTTCCGTAGAGTCGCTAAAGAAATGAAGTGGCCAGAAGCTAAGGTGGAAGAAACTATTGCTGAGTTTCGCAAGATGAAGGACCACTCTCATATTCGGGTGTATGAACGATACGGGGAATTGAACATGACCCCCGATACAGATGAAAATAACTGGAGCTACCGTCGGGTGTACATTGCTGACGTGGGGGTTGATGAGTTAGACAACTACGGTCGTATTCAAGTCCATCACGCAGGAGTCGAACTCAGTAACGAAGAATTTTCACCTGAGAAATTAACCAATACCTACTGGGAATTTCATGCTGAAAAGACTGCGGGTCGGTGGTTAGGAATTGGTGTCGTTGAAGCTCTGTTTGAACCACAAATTAGACAGAATGAACTCTCTAACCTGCAAGCCAAGACCTCCTACTGGGCAGCCCTTCGTGTCTTCCAAACCAGGGATGCGGGGATCAACCGTAACCTTCTCTCAGATGTCCGTAACGGTGAGATCATAAACGTTGACTCCGAGATTACTCAGATTGACATGAGTGACCGTAACCTCGCCTTCTTTAATCAAGACGAGAACAAGTGGATGCGGAACCGAGACGAACTGACGTTTTCATACGATGTGGTCCAGGGTGAACGACTCCCCGCAGGAACGCCTCTCGGTTCAGCTGAACTCGCAGTCTCACAAACCCTCTCTTACTTTGAAGGGATTCAAGAGAACGTCGCGATGCGGGTAAAGGAAATGCTCTACAAAGTAATCATCCCGCAGTTCTCTAAAGAGATGTCTACCGAGCATCACCTTCGTTTAGTTGGTCAAGATTTAGATAAATATGTGGAACTGGTCAGAAATGAATTTGTCTTTACAGAAGTGATCCGCCTTGCAGTTGGAGGTGTCTTTGTAACGGAAGAGGAGAAAGAAGCCATTGGTCTTGCCGTCCAGGAATCAATCAAGCAGGGCAACGAAAAGTTACTTACGGTTCCCGTGTCGTTCTACAAAGATATTAAATACGATGTGGAGATTGATATTACTGGAGAAAGCATTGATACCCGAGTCCGTTCAGCTACTTTGTTTGCCATTCTCCAAGCCATTACTGCCGACCCAACTGTCTTAGAAGATCCGATCAAGCGCAAGTTCCTCTACACGATGGGCGAAGACGGTGGTATAAATATGAATGATTACTTGGACTCAATTCCTGCCACTCCAAGTACTGTAGCTTCGCCTGAAGAACAAGTAAATGCTCGAGGTAGAGCAGGTGGTGGAGTTTCCGCCCCAGCCCTTGGACAACAAATCCCAGGTCCACAAATGCAAACATTATGATTTCAGAAAAGCATCAAATGCTTTTACAGCAACTGTCAAAGACAGCCTACGGTGAAGCGTTATTAGAGCTGTATCACGAAGAAATGGAGGATCTCAAAGATGTGACCAAGTGTACATCTTGGGAAGATACGGTCGGGAGACAACACGCTGTCAAGACGTTAACTCGGGTGATGTCTTTTATGTTAAAGGACAAAACTCCACAAACAAAAAGTAAGTCACAATACACGTGATATAATTTTCACGTACAAGGGACTAAACCCGTAAAAATGAATAATAGACTAAACTATTCAAAATGAATCCAGAAGAAAAGGAGAACGACACTCCACAAAACGAATCGGAAGTAGTAGAGCCAGAGTCTACTGAGGAAGTTGTTGAAGAGGGGGTAGAAGAGTCTACTCCTACAGACAACAAAGAACTACAATCTGCACTTGCTCAAAAGGAGCGGTTCAGAGATAAGTTCGAAAAAGCCGAGGCTGAAAGAAGAGCTTTAGAAAAAAAGCTCAATCAGTCTATAACTGGGGGACAAGTAGAAGAAGCAGCCCGTACTGTTGAAGAATTTATCGACATCAGTACGTCTCTTGACGGCCTTGACCAGAGAGAGAAAGCTTACCTTGCTGAACAGCATCGTTTGTCGGGCAAACCACTCAAGGACATTAGGGAGAGTGAAGACTTCCAACTCTGGGATGAAGCCTATCGGACTCGTTTAGAGAAAGAAGCAGCTCTTCGTCCGAACGCAACTCAGGTTGTTGAGGACGAGCCACAAACTTTGCAGCAACGGTTGAGAAACGCTACCGCAGCAGAGAAAGAAAAGATTTTAACGGAAGCAGGTTTGTATAAATCCCCTCGTCCAAAAACAGATCGAGTTGATATCGGGAAAAAGATATCAGGATAATAATTATCAATGACTCAAGTTATCACTAACGATGTAAGTGCCATCCAGCCAGAGATATGGTCATCTATGGTGCAGGTACCGTTGTACAAGAGTCTTGTTGCTATGGAGGTTGCCAGCCTACGTCTATCTGAAACCGTTAAATACGGTGACACGGTACACGTACCACGATTTGGTGATCTTTCAGCACAGACCTATACACCAGGTACTACCATCACAGCGACTGCTCAAGACTGGGCGTTCGATACTCTTGTAGTATCAACGTACAAGCACGTTACATTCTATGTGGATGATCCACGATCACTCACAGTGAATGTAGACCAAGCTCGTGAACTAGCTACTGAGGCTGCCTACCAGCTCAAGGATGTCATCGACCAGCACGTTTTTGCAAACGTTACTGGTGCAGATGGTTTCGTTGCAGCAGACGATGCTGATATTCTTGGCGGAACAAATGCCAAGCCAGTATCTGCAGGTACCGCCAACATCATCAACATCTTCGCTGGAGCCCGTAAGGTGCTTCGTAACCGAAATGTTGAAGAGACAGGTGACTGGTGCGCTGTTGTAACCCCAAAGATTGCTGCCGACATCGAGATCAAGGCTGCAAACGTGGGCTTCAACGTAGCTGACGCAACCTTGCGAAATGGCTACGCTGGAGACTTCATGGGCTTCCAAGTGTACATCTCAAACAACTTGCCATCAGGTAAGATGACTGCTATTGCACCAGGTGCAGGAGGCGTTACCGCTACTGGACTTTCAGCAACTACTGGTCTATCTGTCTACTTTGGTAAGAAAAACACCATTGATGTAGTAATGTTGGCTGAACCAGCTCTCGAAATTCGCAAGAAGGACGATATGATTGGTTCTAACTTCATTACCTGGACGGTATATGGTTCTAGCGTGTTCACCAAGAACCGCTCACGAGGAATCAATATGCCAATCGGTGCAGGATTCTATTAAACCGAATTGGTTGTGTGCTACTCTCTTCTCAGTATGGGGAGTGGCACATACTGGGCACAACTAACTTAAATTTATGTTTGAAAATCTAATACAAAAATTCAATCGCTTTAGAGCGAGAAGGGCACTCATCAGTCGTTACCTTTACTTAAATGAGGTAGACAAACTGATGGAGGAATATACCACGGCTAATCTTCTTGAGGGTGGTTCAGAAGAATTTCTTAAACAGGGTCGTAAATCTTTATCTGAAAACCAAGGAAGGCAAAGAGAGCAGACTAAATTAATAGAATTTCTAAGAAAAGTGAAATGAAAATTTTATTTATGCTCGATAGCCAGATGGCATTTATGTCAGGTATCTGGTCCCATCGGTGCGAATCTCCATCTTTAGCGCTGGGCAAACGTGGTCATGCGGTAAAGCAAGTAGCAATTGGTAATGAAATACCTGAAGAACTTATGGAATGGCCAGATGTGGTCATTTTTGGTAGGTCATACCCTACTCAGTACACTCCAATTAAGTTCATGGAGGACTACAAAAAACGCGGTAAGCGCGTATTGTATGACATGGATGATGATTTTTGGTCAGTAGCTGATGATAATCCTTCAGTTCTTGTCTCAAATGCCCACAAAGATCAATACGAAGGCATGATCAACGTAGCCGATGCGGTGATTTCCCCTTCCCATGTCCTCCTAAAGAAGTTTAGAAAACACTTCAAGAAAGACGGGTTCTTCTGTCCTAATGGGATTCCGTTTGATGAATATCTAGAACGTCCACACGACAATGCAGATACGCTAAAGATCGGGTACATGGGGGCCGCGTCCCACTGGAAGGACCTTCAATTAATTGGTGAGGTGATTGCTGAGTTGAATAAGAAGTATGACTTTCTCTTTACTATTTATGGATTAACGGGGGAACCATTAGAATCTGCCATCTATACCTACAATAAAATTCTGGCTCATAACTTCCAACCTGAAAAACGGAAGTATCACCAGGCAGCAATAGACTTCTACAAACAATTAGAAGGAACCAGAATGTGGCACGTGCCGTTTATGCCACCAGAACTCCATCCTCGGACCCTACGCATGTGCGACCTAGACATTGGCCTGGCTCCACTTGAAGACACTGAATTTAACCGTGGAAAATCCAACATTAAATTCTACGAGTACGCTGCGGTAGGAACTATGACAGTCGCTTCAGATGTGCTTCCGTATAAAGATGAGGTAAATTATCTCGTCAAAAACACTCATAAGGATTGGTATAACAAGTTAGAGAAGTTAATCTTATATCCTGATCTGCGAAAGAAGAAACTAAAGGAACAGCAAGACTGGGTGAAAAAACATCGTTCTCTTGAGGCTATCGGCATTGATTGGGAATTAGCGTGTCAACGGCCAGGAGGTCTGAAGGTAAGGAATCAAGAACGATGAAAATCCTGGCTTTTGACTTCAACAATATCTTAGATGAGGTAATCGCGGAACTAACCAATCGTGGGCATGAGCTAATGAACCACCGCAAACCTGACGGCACCCTTATTAACTGGAAGCAAGCAGACAGAATAGTGGTTTGGCAAGAAACAGAGTTGGGTGGCTGGAAGGATCAGATTCGGGAGTTTCAAAAGGCAGGGATTCCTGTGATCTTGATGCAACATGGAAGACGAGGAACTTCCCGCATCTTCCCTCCTTTTAACGAGGAACTCGTCTCTGATCGGGTCTGTGTTTGGGGAGAAAATGATCGTAAACGACTAGAATCATGTGGTGTACCCTCTGAAAAGATTTTTGTGACGGGAACGCCAATTGTGAAGGGAGTAAAACCTCGCTTAGAACATGATGGAATTAATGTGGTCTTTTCTCCTGAACATTGGGATGTTGATGTAATGGAGAATTTAATTGTGGCAGGAGCCTTACGCAAGGTGCCTGACATAAACGTGGTGACCAAGATCCTCGAAGGGGAACACAACCCGAGTGAGTACGACAACCCAATTGCCTCTAACCGTCAGTTGCCTGGTCACTTGAATATTTGCTACCAAGTGTTGCAGAAAGCTGATGCGGTAGTGGCTATTTCAGAGAGTACCTTTGAACTCCTCGCTGAAGTCATGGATATTCCAGTAATCATTGCTGATATCTGGGTACCGAAAGCGTGTGCGGGTGATGCACGGTACAAAGAGTACCAACGAGAATATTCTCCAGGGTGTGCTATGGAAAAGGACATGGACAAACTAGGGGACACAATTAAAAGACACATCAACAACCCAGAACTTCTAAGACAGCAAAGACAAGAAATCGGTGTCTTAGATGGGGGGACCAATATAGACAATCCTGTTGATGAAATAATTAAAGTCATTCTACAATGAGGCCACTTGAAGGGGTTACCCCACCAGAAGTAGCAGACCTAATCTCGGATGTCATAAAGGACAAAGTAGTGTGTGACGTGGGCTGTGGCGAAGGAACCTTTATGGAGTCTCTTGCCAAACACGCCAAACACGTGATTGGGATAGAAGAGGAAGAAGCCTGGGCTTATGCAGCAGCAGCAAAAGGGTTTGAAGTGCTTCACAGTAGTTCTTGGTTTCAACCATTACCCAAAGCAGATGTGTACTTCCTCTGGAGTAAAGATGCAATGGGGGTGTATCTCAAAGCGAAGTATGAGGGAACCAAAGGAACCTTCGTTTTTGGCCATACTGTTAGACCTTCTCTTACTAACTTAATTAACTCACTAGACGGGGAAAAAAGAGAAATCCCCGACAGTATCTGGTGGGTGTTTATCACTGAACTATGAAACAAATAATTGAAGACCTCTACCCGATGAATCGTGGTTTGTTGGGGAAGGATATGACAATGCCCTGGAGTACCTCAAACAACTCATTAACTTAGATGTGTTGGAGTTTCCTTCTGGCACTGAAGTCGGTAATTGGACCGTACCTGAAGAGTGGGTAGTCCGAGATGCTTGGGTAAAATACAAAGGTAAAAAGATACTGGACTACAAGAAACAACCCCTCTCTTTAGTGGTGGGGTCACTTCCGTTTAAAGGAATGGTAACTAGGGATGAACTAGCTGAACATCTTCATGTAGCTGATCATCGACCAGATGATACGTTGTATGAGTTTAAGTTCTATGAGAAGGACTGGGGGTTCTCTATTCCTTGGAACAAGGTCTTTAAAAAGGGTAAGGATGGGGTGACAAAACAAGCTCTCAAAGAAGGAGAGTATGAAGTCTTCATTGATACTGAATACAAACCTGGGGTAATGAAAGTAGCTACCCATACCATTCTGGGAAAGACCGACAAAGAGATTTTGTTGTTTGCTCACCTTGACCACCCATTCCAAGCGAATGACAACCTCTCAGGAGTCGCTGCCTTAGTCGATTTAGTAAAGAAGATCAAACCACTCTCGTTTGAACACACCATCAAATTAGTCTTCTGCCCAGAAACAATTGGGAGTAATGCGTATGTTGCTACGCAGAACTTAGACAATGTGTCGTTCGTAATTGCCTTAGACATTGTGGGTAATTCAAATGAGGAAGGATTCCTCTTCCAAAAATCGTTTGACACTTCTCACCGAGTCAACGCAGCTGCTCACTTAGCGTTGCGGGGAATGGGGGAAGGCTACCGACAAGGTATCTTCCGTAGCACGATTGGTTCAGATGAGTATGCCTTTAACGATCCCGCCATTGGTGTCCCAGGGATTCTACTTACCTCTTATCCGTATGATGAGTACCATACGTCAGCTGATACCCCAGAGAAGATTGATTACAAAATGATAGAGAAAGCCCAACGGTTTGTCTTAAAAACTATTGAGTACTACGAAAAAGACTTCATTCCCCAGAAAATGTTTACTGGCCCATTGTTCCGTAGCAAGTATGGAATCCAAACTCCTGGAAAGCAATTGAATCTCTCTTGGGACTACTTGATTTATTCAATGGACGGTGAAAGAGCATTTACGGATTTATGTGTAGAGTTTGGACTTAACTTTGAACATACCTATGATTTCATCGAAAAACTTGTCGAAGGAGGAGCCGTTGGTCGCTGGCCTATTGTTAGTCAAGGAGACTTCCAAGAGATTGCCAGGGAAGAATACTAAAGACTTTAACGGCAAGCCAATGTTTGTCTGGAACGTCTTGAAGTGCGTGGATATATTTGACATGACGTATGTCAGTTCAGACAGTGAATCTATCCTTAATATGGCTCGATTACACGGGGCTAAAGGAATTAAACGTGGGGATGATCTGATTGGTGAAACTCCTGATATTCCCGTCTACCAACACGCTATTGAACACATGCCTACAAATGTGACAGGAGTGGTTGCCGTTCATGCCAACAACCCTACTCTTGAGAAGAACCTCATTGCCCTAACCAAACGGTTGGTGGAGGGGGGCGCACAGGAAGTAATGACCTGCAAACCGATGGTGCATGGTGATGAGTACCACGCCCAACACAATCCCATATATGGTTCTATTCGTGGGCTCTCGGTAGAGAGGATTCGAAATTATCCAGATCCCTATCGTCCAAATCCAGATGTACTAATTGTCGATAGTTCAATTGAAATTGAAACTCAGGAATCTTACGATCAAGCTCTATGTCAGTCTCAGTCATAATTACAAATTACAACAATGGAATGTATTTGGGTAGAGCCATTCGCAGCTGCCTAAATCAGTCTCTCAAAGATGTTGAAGTTATAGTTGTTGATGATTGTTCAACCGATGATAGTCGGGCAGTTATTCAAACGATGCCAGTAGTACCAGTGTTGTTACCAAAGAACGTGGGGGTGGCAGCTGCCAGTAACGAGGGTATACGCAAAGCGACAGGTGAATACATTATTCGGGTCGATTCAGATGATTATGTGAACCAGAATACCTTTTTGTTTTTGTCCCAAATCTTAGAGTGGAATAAAGATATTGGGTTTGTCTACACAGATCACCTTAAAGTGAATGATAAAGAACACGTAATTGGTCGGGGGAATCTCAATACCCTTGACTTGTTGTATAGACATGGTGCTGGTATCATGTTCCGCAAGAGCTATCTGGAGGCCATTGGCCTGTATGATGAGAAACTCAGAAATGCTGAAGACTACGATCTACTCAAACGGTACATTAAAAACTTTAATGGGTACCACCTCCCCCTTCCTCTTTATCGGTATCGTCAACACGATACAAACATGACTAATGATGAAGAAGAACGTAAACGGTGGGAATCATTTGTTGATGAAAATAGGAAATAAAACAATAGGTGAAAAAACCTATGTGATAGCTGAGTTTGGGGTGAATCATAACGGTTCAATTGAGCGGGCTAAAGAAGGAATTAGAAAAGCCGCTGAAGCGGGTGCTGATGCAATTAAGTTCCAGACCTATACCGCAGATGAGTTAGTGGTAAAAGGAACTCCAAAGTTTTGGGAATGGGAGGGTGATAAACAACATGAAACACAATACGATGCCTACAAAGCATTGAAAGGATTACCGTATGAGGCATACCCAGAATTAATAAAATATTGTGAAGAGTTGGGAATAGAGTTTTTGTCTACTCCTTTTTCATTTGAAGCAGCTAAAAAGCTGAATGACATGGGAATGAAGGCGTTTAAAATCGCCTCCTCAGACATGAGTACCTTACCCTTCTTGGAATACGTGGCTCGTTTTGGGAAACCAATCATCCTTTCCACTGGGGCATCAGAACTAGGTGAGATTAAAGAGGCGGTGAGAACAATAGAACGGGCAGGTAATGACCAAATTGTTATTCTCCATTGTAATCTTTGTTACCCAACAAAAGATAGTGATGCAAACCTTAATGTAATCCAAACGTTAAAAAAAGAGTTTCCTTGGCATCCAATTGGAATCTCTGACCACACATTAGGAGTGTTCCCAACTGTTGTAGCTAGTGCGGTAGGGGCGGTAGTCATTGAGAAGCACTACACCGTCGATAAGACGTTAGGGGAATCGGCAGATCATTGGCTGAGTGTTGACCCAGTTGAATTAAAAGATATCGTTGATACAGTCAGAAAAATCGAAGAGCTAAAAGGACATAATTTCCGATCAGTTTTCCCGTCTGAAAAAGAAACCAGAAAGTACGACAAAAGAAGCATTGTGTCAGCTTTTGACATTAAAAAAGGAGACGAAGTAACGATGGAAATGTTAACCTATAAACGCCCAGGAACAGGTATTGCTCCTCGAGATTATCTCAAACTACTTGGTCGCAAAGCGTTACAAGACATTAAAGAAGATACAACTTTACAATGGAACCTCTTCCAGAAGAAATAACATCAGAAGCTGCCAAGGCAGATATGTTTGAAATAAAGAAAGTGTTTGACCACTTTGGAGTCCCAATATTTCTCACGTATGGAGCTTTACTCGGTATTTATCGAGATGGGGATTTTATTCCTTACGATGATGATATTGATCTGTGTATTACAGAACCAATTGATCACAAAACCAGAAAGGCGATTGGGTGGAAACTGTATGATCTGGGCTTTACTGGCCAACCGATCTCGTTTCGAGTGTATGACCGCATGGAGCCAGCTGAAATGGGGTATAACGGGGATGGGGAAAGTGGCATTATTGTCTGCCAAAAACGTATTAGAACCACGTTGTTTTTCTTCAAGGAAGAACCGTGTGATATACACGACAGGGATATGGTGTGTATTCCTAAATACAAAGGGTGGCCATTAATATCATGTCCTGCCAAGTTTTTTGACAAACCTGGCAAAATTACATTTAAGGGGGAGACATTTATTACTCCCCATCCAATTAAAGAATACTTAGAATATGTCTACGGCAAAGACTGGCGCAAGCCGATCAAAGGGAAACACGCGAAGCAGTACCTCGAAACCCACCCGTCTAAAAAACAAGAAATTTTGGGAGGAGAATTATAAGCACCACCACTTTACTGACCCAAGTTCATTTGCTTTATACTGTCTCCACCATATACAAGGCCCCACTGTTGATTTGGGGTGTGGGGATGGGAGAGATTTATATCTCTTCAAAAAGAATGGAATCCCCGCTCATGGAGTAGATGCTTCATATGAAGCTGAGTTCATCATTAAACAAGACGTGGAAAAATACATGGAGGAAAATGAGGCTCCTGACAATGTGTATGCTCGTTTCTTTTGGCACGCAGTTCCCCCAGAGACACAACAGAAGATATTGGAGTGGACCAAGAACATGCTCTTTATTGAAGCCAGGACGACTAAAGATAAACCAAAAAATACTCATGGGGCGCACAAGCGGTGGTTAGTGGATACCAAAAAGTTAGCTCGGGACTTAGACGATCATGGATTTGAAGTAATCCGTTTTATAGAAAGAAAGGGGCTTTCCCCGTATCAAGGAGAAGACCCTCATTTAGTGAGAGTCATCGCCAAAAAGCACGTGATATAATTATCACATGACAGTATCCGAGTTAGATAATGATGTAGACTTTTTGTGCGGTTCTACGTCTGCTTCATACCCAGTCGCTGACAAGCGAAGAAACATGAACATCGCGTATCAAGATGTGGCTCGTTTGATTTGGGAAAGTGATGGTGGGTGGCGATACGATGATTCCAATGCAGCTAATTTACCGAGGGCAACCACCGATTTAATAAATAATCAAAATGATTATCGGTTACCTTCAACCGCCCAAAGAGTCAACCGCTTAGAAGTATTAGACAGTGCTGGTAATTACATAAAACTGAATCCTCTTGATGAACAAGAGGTCACTACTGGGCTACCTGAATTTTTAGGGGGTCAAGCTGGAACTCCTCTTTACTATCGTTTGATTGGTCGTTCAATTCTTCTTTACCCAGCCCCAGCGTCTGGGTATGTAACGTTAGCAGCTGGGCTCCAGCTTTACATGGATCGAGACGTTACTGGATTAGCGGTAACAGCAACCACTACTACACCAGGGTTTGCTACCCCGTACCATCGTATTTTGTCATACGCAGCTGCCATTGATTTCACTCAAGATGATCGTCAAAGACAGTTTCTGATTGTGCAAAAAGATAGGTTAGAACAAGGTATGACCAGGTTCTATTCCAAGCGGGCTCCAGAGATAAAAACAAAAGTAAAACCAGGAGGCAGAAAGAAGTGGAGAAATTATACGTGAGCCTGGGCGTAACTACACATAATTATGGCTAAATGGTCAGTTAAAATAGACAACTTTTTAGGGGGACTGGCTCCAAATTACCAAAACGAAGACTACCCTTCCTACGGTAATACCAACCAAGCTGCCAAAATGGAAGCGATGGATTTAACGAACCCTGGCTACATGCAAGCTGGTCCTGCGTTAACTGTCCTTACCAATGGTGACGAGGATGGAGCGGTCACCAAACTAATCCGCTCTATTTTGGAACAACCAGTAACGTCAGATACTACCTATGGAATTGGTGACAACCTCCTCCACCAAATTACTTCTACTGCGGTGACCAACGCTGGGAGTTGGCCACATACGATTGATAAAGCTGCGGTGACTAATGAAGATGGAGAAGATGTGGTGGAGTATGGTGGTAATCTCTACTACTCCTATAATCATTCTGGTTCAGCTGGTGATATTGGTAAGTATGATCTCTCCAGTACCTTTGATGATGATTGGGGATCAACGGTGCCTAGTGGGGCAGCTGCTCTACAAGATGCGCCCCACCAAATGATTGTGGGAGGGAACGATGTTATGTACATTGCTAATGGGCGGTATGTAGCATCGTATGATGGGACCACGTTTATTCCACAAGCCTTGGATTTACCAGCTGGTACCGAAGTGCAGAGTATCGCTTGGAATACGGATCGCTTGTGGGTTTTTGCCAACAAAACAAATCTTTCGGGGAACAACAGAAATTTATCAGCTCTGTACATTTGGGATGGAACTACTAATTCTTGGGAGTCAGAGACTCCTATACCTGGCCGAGTCGGGGGGTCAATAGTCAAGAATGGAGTAGTATTTTTTGCTTATTTAGATTCAGCCATCGCAAAGTACTTCATGGCCTACATTAGTGGGTCATCTATCTTTCCAGTTGCGCAAGCTGGGGTGTCTAATTTACCTCAATACTATCAGTTAACAGACTATAAAGATTTTATTCTCTTTATTAGTCTGGATGCAATTTACGCGTTTGGGTCTGGCCATCCTGATTTGCCAGTAAGATTCTTTGACTACGCTGATTGTGGGCTTAATGGAACAGTTGGGGGAATGGCCAATCCATTTGGATTGCCGTTGGTTGCTACTAATTCTGGCACTGACTACCAGTTGGCTAAGTTTAATACTAGTGGGTATGACACTGACTCACGGTGGTACTCCATAACGTATGATGTCTCAGGTGAGTCAACTCTTTCAATGATTGACAATGTTGTGTTTACGTTTGAAAAACTAACTTCTGGGGCAGTTGTTGATTGGGTATTGCGGGACAGTAAAGGACAAGCGTTATATTCTGACAAAATATCATTTGCTAAATTAGGAGCAGCCAATTGTGCCAGGTACCCCATTAAGAAGTTGACGTGTGATTTCCGCATAGAGGTCGATTATGCTAATGGATCTACCACTGTCCCAGTAAGGATTAAATCAATTAAGGTGTATGGCGATTCAGAACATTAATGTTGTTTACGATGATGATGATGACCGAGACTTAGACGACATCAATCCAATTGAAGAAGCAACGTGGGATGAGGTTATTGATGTAAACAATAATCTTATTTCTCGTGGTTCTGGTCTTTCAGCCATGAACCGACCACTTCAATCAACAAACTATATTGAAGGTTCTACGGGTTGGAAAATTGACTCCAATGGTAACGCTGAATTTGCCTCTTTAGAAATCAGAAACATTCCTGATGTCCAAACGTTTACCGCTGATGGAACGTGGACAAAACCTTCTAGTGGCGGGGCTGTTTTTATTCAACTATGGGGAGGTGGGGGTTCAGGTGCTTCAGGAGGAGATGGGACAGGAGGTGGGGGAGGAGCGTATGTTGAGACATGGCTAACCCTAACTGATTTAGGAGCAACTGAAACTATCACTATAGGAAGTGGTGGAGTAGCTGTAACAAATGGAAATGGGAATGTTGGGGGAACCACTACCTTTGGTTCTTATGCAACTGCGTATGGTGGTGGTGCAGGAACAACTACTTCATCAGGGGGAGGTGGTGGCGGTGGAGGTAGTAGTTCAGCAGGTTCAGCAGGAGGAGCCACAGGAGGAAATGGTGGCGGTCCAAGTGGCGGAGATGGTGGAAATGGCGCAGCAGGTGGGGACTCTAATTTTGGCGGAGGCGGTGGGGGTGATAATACTTTCGTTGGTGGCGGTTCTGCTTATGGTGGCGGTGGTGGTGGTGGTGCAACCGCAGCAGGAGGAACTTCTTTGTACGGCGGAGGTGGTGGCGGTGGAAGCGGTGGTAATGGTGGCGTTTCTACATTTGGAGGTAATGGGGGTACAGGGAGTATAAGTGATGTAGGTCAAGATGGATTTTTCCCAAGTGGTGGAGGTGGTGGCACAGGTGCTTCAGCGAAGGTTTCAGGTGCAGGTGGAGACGGTAAAATAATTGTCACTGTGTTCTAATGTTATAATTAAATTATATGGCCAAGGTTAATTTAATTAAAGATGGGTCCTTTAGACGAGTGACTGTAGGTTCAGATACTTACAAAAGACTTGTTGGTCAGGGTTACGCCGTAGATGGTGGCGGTTCTTTAAAGACAACCACGTCTAACACAGGTTCAACTTCTGGTTCTACCCAAACTTCTAGTGGTGGATCTAAGACTCGGGTTATTCGATATAATGGTCAAGAATATCCTTCTTTAGAAGCAGCTTACGCTGCTAGGGATGCTACTAGTGGCACAACTACCCGAACATCTGCGGGACAAGAAACAGTAGAAGACACAGTGGCGAGAGCAAAAGCATTACTTGGTTCAGCCTATGATCCTACTACCCCAGCTCCCGATCAACAACGGATGCAAGAGATAGCCAGTCAGCCTTTTATACGGGATGAAGTACGGAGGCAATACCAAGCCTCTCTACCGAGAACGACTGCGCCAACAAATATTGGTCAGGTCAGTCCGTTCTACCAACCGACCAACATTCCTTCTATTACTCCACCTTCTGGAGATATTTCCTTTGCGACTGCGGGAACGGCAGGATTACAGGGTCAAGCAGCGGTTGCCCAAGATTTCTATAATCAAAAGTTAGCAGCAGAACAAACCCGACAGGAAGAAAAATCTGGTTTATTGCAAAGTTTCCTTGATAATGTCACTAGCCCCGCTGAAGCGAGAGAGCAAGCGATAGCAGATTCAGGATTTGATTTTGGTGAATATTATGCTGCTCAGGAAAGAGGGTTTAAGGAGATTGAATCTCTCTCTAATGAATACAACCGAACGGTGGAAGCAAAAGACCAGCAAATTGCTCAGACCCAAGACAAACTAGCGAGTAACAATTTCATAAATAATCAGGTAGCTCAGATTGAAAGAAATGCTGCGCCTAAACTCAATCGTCTGTCAGCTGAGATCAATGCCAAAGCAGCAATCCTACAAGCACAACAGGGTAATTTTGCTGAAGCTCAGAAGTACATTAACCAAGCGGTAGATGATGCGACAGCTGAGACAAAGTTCCAGTACGATATGTATGCGCTGGTTGCTCAAGAGAATGAAGACAACTTTAGTCGGATTCAATCTATTTACACAGAAGCCTACAATGCGTCAATGGCCTTGGCTCAAATTGAATACGAGCAAGACCGAGCTGATAAGGAGGCAATTGGCAATTTAATGTTGGAATACCCAAGTGCAGGGATTGATATTTACAATGACACGTTAGATGAAGCGTACCGTAAAGCAGGGTTAGTTCCACCACAAGTAGCTGGTGGGTCGGGTGGTGCAGGTGGTGGGTTCACTCTTTCTAGTAGGACTCAACAAGTCTTAGACGGCTTTACTTCTCTGACTGCGTTAACCCCAACTGAAGCTGCAAAAGTAAGAGATGAATTATACGCTCAAGGATTTGGCTCAGATGAACCGCCAGAGTGGTACGTAGAATATTTACAAGACGCTTGGAAGCAAAGCATTTTACCTTCAGTCGTAAAGGAAGAATGGATTAAGTATAGAGATCAAGTAATGCAAGGTGGTACTGCTCCTGCCACAACTGGAGGGGGAAGTGAATTACCAGGTTTTGATGAACTATAATGGCTGTTTCAGACTATGTAAAAAACTTTTTTGAACCTACTCCTGATGTAAGAACTAGGGATGTATTACGTGAAATTCCTGGAACCATATCGTCAGCAGCTGGAGCTACTAGACGATTTTTATTGCCTTCCAGAGCTGAAGAGTTTGAAAGGATGCAACAGGAGGCGCAGCAATCTTTGCGCTTTACGCCTGAGCTTGGTCAAGAAATTGATCGTAGAATCGGGGCTATGGGTCCAGGAGCTGCAACGCTTGAGCAATTTCTTAGTCAAACTCCAGTAGATCCTTTTGGAGTTGTTGGTAGAACAGGGGCTGTGTTTAGGAGAACAGGAAAAGCACTAATCAATCGAATTTCCAAGGAAACGTCAGAAGATGCAGTGAAAGTGTTTTTACGAGAGTCTGGCTTAGACCTCTCAGAAGGAGTGGTCAATAAATTTGCGCCACGGTTAACTAAGATTAGTGACCCCAATACGATTGCTAAAGTAATTAACTTAGCAATCAAAGAATCCCCAGTTAGTAAACAAGCTGCTAAAAAAATAAGTGACAGTATTAGTACCCGTCTTACCAGAGAACGAGGGTACGTTACTTCAGCTAGAAAAGTGGTCCCCACCGCTGAGAAGTTGGGTGGTCAATATGTCCCCAGAGCTACTAATCCTCTTGCAATTAAGGCTAGGAATTTAGTTAGTGAAAACGCTTTTGAAGCGGAGAGAATAGTACGAGAAGAACCATTAAGTGACCGAACTGTAGCTTTAGGATCAGAACTTATTAAAAAATTAGGAGATGATATTGCAGCAGAAACTGATCTGTTACGCAGGGCTTCATTAGAAGACAAAGTAGCTACTATTGCTAATGACTTAGCTACTCGGTTAACTGAAGTGGGTAGAACAATCCAAGCTGCATCTATCCTAGGGCGGTTAACCCCAGAGGGACAGTTACGTTTTGCTGCCAAAGAGATCCAAAAATTTAATATTAAAAATCCTGGCAGAAAAATTCCAGAACTCACAGGGGAACAATCAGCCTACATCTTAAATCAATCAAAAGAGATCTTGGCATTACCTGATGGTTTAGACAAAGCCAAGCGTTGGCAGAAACTGCAAGATTACATTTCTGATTTAGTTCCTACCCCCTTTATAAAAAAAGCAGTTGCTACTTGGAAAGCAGGGTTACTCACAGGTATCAAAACTTCTGGACTTAACTTGTTTTCAAACCTTACACACTTTGCCTCAGAAATTGCCAAGGATGCCCCCGCAGCCGTCGTTGACAGTGCAGCTGCATTATTTACAGGGGAAAGAACGAAAACTCTCACTGTGCGTAGAGCGTTTGATGGAATCAAAGAGGGATCAATAAAGGGGGTTCGTTACTTTGCGACTGGTTTTGATGAAAGAAATGTTGGAGCCAAAATTGATTACAAACGAGTTAACTTTGGTAAAGGTAAGGTTGCAAAAGTATTTCAAGTGTACACCGATACAGTCTTTCGAGCTTTAGCTGTCGGTGACCAACCTTTCTATTACGCTACATTAGCTCGGTCTTTAATGGATCAGTCACTGGCAGTTGCTAAAAACAAAGGACTCAAGGGTAAACAAATGGTGGAAGAAGCCTATAAACTAGCTGAAAATCCTACTGAAGATATGTTGCGGGCAGGAGTTTCGGATGCTGCTACAGCGGTCTTTATTAATGACACCGCAGCAGGGCGAGCTGCTCGTCAAGTACAGACTTGGTTTGGAGGTGTAGGAGAATTTATCATCCCGTTCGGGAGAACCCCATCTGCGGTTGCTATGCAAGCGATAGCGTATTCACCAGTAGGCGCAGCAGCGTCTATCATCAGGAATATTGGTAAGGGTAGATTTAACCAACGTGATTTTTCACAAGGTCTAGGTAGGGGTTTGTCTGGTACTGCCCTTCTTACCATCGGTATGGAGCTGGCTAAAAATGACCGCGTAGCTCCAGCCTACCCAGTGGGTGATGAGAAAGAACAAAAGTTACAAGAAGCTGAGGGAGTTAAAAATGGATATATTCTTGTTGATGATAAATGGCGTAGTCCGTTAGTGCTTGGTCCAGCTGGGGTGGTGGTTCAAGCAGGAGGGTTGCTCCAGCAAGCATTAGAAACTGAAGGGGGACCAACTGATGCAGCAGTTAAGGCATTTGCAACAGCAGGGAAAGCATTTCTTGAACTCCCTTTCCTTACTGGACTCGAAGATGCTATCAATGCAATTTCTAACCCAGAACGTTACGCAAAAAGTTATCTCCCAGGTTTGATTGCCTCCTTTGTCCCAACTATCATTTCAGATGTAGCAAGGGCAACTGATCCTGAAGAAAGAAGAACGTCAGCTCCTTCTTTGATCGAAACTATTGGAACCAGAGTCAAGAGTAGAATCCCAGGTCTAAGAAAAAATCTTGAACCTAGAGTCAACATCCTTGGCTACCCAGTAGAGAGGGCTGGTAATGTGGTAGAAGTAATGTTTGATCCTACTCGACCTTCTAAGACAATGGAAACTCCTGTCACCATAGAATTTAGACGACTCCATGATGAAGGGTTCCGAGTATCACCAACTGCATTAGGAAATAAAAATGGGTATGAAGTGTTATCAGCTCCTGAAAATACACGGTTGTGGCAAATTACAGGCACGTTAATTGATCAAAAAGTAACGGCGTTAATTGCCAATGAAGCGTATGCTAATGCAGACGATAGTGATAGAGCAAAAGCAATAGATAAAATCGTAGAAAAATCTAAAGAAGTAGCGAGGGCAACGATGGTAGTTGAACTAACTGTTGGTTTGGAAGGTGAAGAACTAAGCAAAAAACTTAGTGAATTAAAAGAAGGTAAACTCATAACCAAAGCGGTGTACAAAAAGTACTTAGAAATCAGATGATATAATTCATATATGACAACAGCAGAACTCAAGAAAGTAATGCGTCTGCTTAAAACTGTTTTTGCCAAAATCCAAGAACAGGCTTTAATTGATGGAATTGACATCACATCTCCTCAGTATGACGAATTAATTAATCGGGTACGGGAAGCGACCTTGGCAAAAAAAGGTTTTACCTTAGAAGAATACCGAGCTGCCAAAGCAGACTTCGCAGCCGAAAGAAAACAAACCAAAGTAAAAACTGCGGATGAACTGAAAGCTGTTGTTGATAAAGTCCTTGAAATTAAAGGACAAGTTGGGGAACGTGGTCCGCAAGGTGATCGAGGAGAGAAAGGAGACAAGGGTGATCGTGGACCGAAAGGTGATAAAGGTGACCGTGGACCCAAAGGGAAAGATGGACGGGACGGGAGAGATGGGCGTGATGGCGAGGACATTCCAGAGACTACGGTTGCCTACCTAGAAGAACGAATTGATTCCATCAAGATTCCAGATCCAGTCGATATGCAGAAGATAGAGGATTGGTCCCGCAATCTCTTTGCTGAACTATTTGAACACAACATCAACACCTTGGGGATGCCTGACTTTAGGAAGTTAGCAATGGGTATCCGAGCAGATGTTGACCTCAAGGTAAGTGGTACCAGTGACGCAGGGAGAACCCCATTTATTTATGTACAAGCTGAAGAACCAACTGGGCAGAAACAGGGGGATATCTGGATAGATACGGATGCTGTTATCGCCTCTTACGCCGAAATATCGGTGTATAACAATACAACTCCAGTAACGTTAAACTCAGCTGCAAAAGTACAAATAACTGATTTTGATACTAATGGCCAATCTACTGATTCAACTCCCGACCATACTAATGACCATATAACGATTGGTACTACTGGTGTCTATGAAGTTACCTGTTCTATGTCTCTTCAGAATAATGCGGGAGCTTCCCACGGAGTTTCTATAAGTATCTGGAAAAATAATGGAGCTACTGAATTTCAAAATGTACATGCTGATAGAACACTTGCATCTGGGACAGACATCGGAGCAATCACTATTTCTGGGTTGGTTAATTTAACCGCTAATGATACGATTGAATTGTGGGCGTTAACTGATTCTGGGACTAACAGGAACGTCACATTTGCGGACATATCTTTGTCTGCAATTCTAGTGGATTAACATGCTGAGTGTACTCATACCCGCTAAAAACGAGAAGTATCTCGAACAGACGATTCGTGATGTCTTAGCTAATGCTGAAGGCAAAATTGAAGTGTTAGTCATGCTAGACGGATACCTACCTGATCCACCAATTGAAATCGGTGACGATCGGGTTATTTTTTTTCACGATGAGAAGGGAATGGGCCAACGTCAGGCCATTAACTTCTTGGCGAAAAAAGCCAAGGGAAAGTATGTAATGAAATTAGATGCTCACTGTGCCGTCGATAAAGGGTTTGACGTGAAACTAGCTGCCGACTATGAGGAAGGGTGGGTAGTCATCCCTAGAATGTATAACCTTGATATAGAGACGTGGAAGCCAAAACTCCATAAGAAAACTGACTACATGTATATTGGGTGGAAAGATGGTGAGTTACGATCTTTGTATTATGGAGGGGATCAATTTAAAGAAATGCACCGTAGACCAGAACTTATTGACGATACGATGGGGTGTATGGGTCCATGTCGGTATATGTCCCTGAAGACCTTCTGGGATTTAGGGGGGTGTGATGAAGGTCATGGAGGTTGGGGATCAGAAGGTATTGAGTGGGCATGTAAAGCGTGGCTCTCAGGTGGTAGACTAGTAGTCAATAAGAAAACTTGGTTCTCTCACTGGTTTCGTGGCGGGAGTGGTCCAGGCTTCCCTTATAAAATAAAACAAAGTGACATCAACAAGGCCAGGCTACATGCAGAAAGTATCTGGCTACAGAACAAATGGCCCAAACAAAAACGTAAATTCAGTTGGTTATTAGATAAATTCGCCCCTCCAGGGTGGGAAGATTATATGGAAATACCAGAACATAGTGAGATGTGGAGTCATCTCTATAAGCATATTCATCGTAGGATGCACTACCCGAAGTACAAGGGTATAAAAATACAGAAGTTCCCAAATGATTTATGGATGTATCACCATGTCTTATGGGAGAAAAAGCCTGAAGTATTAGTTGAGATAGGAACTCGCTTCGGTGGCGCGACGCTATGGTTTCAAGATCAAATGGATGAGTGGGGAGGTAAGGTGGTCACTATTAACGTGGTTGATGAGGTCGAAAATAAAGACCCTCGTATTACGTACCTAATTGGTGATTCGATTAGTGAGGATATAGTCAACCAAGTTAAAGAGCTAGTCAAAGACAAAAAGACTATGTTTGTAGTCGATGGAAACCATCACCGCAAACAAGTAAAGTGGGAACTTCACCACTATGCCAAGCTAACCACGCCTGGCCAATACTTTGTCCTTGAAGATTGCTATGTAGACCGAGGCTTGTACGGCCCAGGTGAAGCTCGTGATTGGTACCTCTCTAACACCAAAGCCTTCAAAAAGGTTGACCTTCATAAAGAGTTTCTCTACGGGGTCACTAATGGTGGCTGGCTACTCAGAGTATGATCGATATATCAGTAATATCTCCAGTCTTTAAAGATCCCTACATCTACCCGACTGTTACAGATATTCTGAATAAGTTTGAAACCAACGTTGAAGTTATTCCTGTGTTCGATGGGTGCCTCCCAACGGAGGAGTTTACTGACCCCAGAGTTAAACCCGTACTTTTACCCAAGCAAGTAGGTATGAGGGGGGCGATTAATGCAGGGGTGAGAGCTGCCCAAGGTAAGTACCTAATGCGTACCGATGCACATTGTATATTCGGCCAAGGGTTCGACCGCATTATCCTAGAAACAATCCAACCTAATTGGATTGTAGATACCAAGCGATACTTCCTTGACCCTAAAAAATGGGAAGTAATGGATAAGGAACCAATAATGATGGAGCGGTTAATAATTAGTGAACGCCACCATAAATTTGCTTCCTTGCCGTGGCGTGAAGCAGACGATGATCAACCGTTAAAACCTAAAACTGCAATGCAAGGATCAGTGTGGGTTATGCCCCATGACTGGTGGGATAACGTTATTGGCGAACTTCAAGAAGAAGGGTACGGAACCCTCTATCAAGATTCTACTGAAATGACCATGAAGACTTGGAAAGCTGGAGGGGAGTTAATGTTAAATCAAAACACTTGGTACGCTCACAAAGAACGAAACTTTAATCGTACCCACAACTACGCTAATAAACTTTCCCGTGCCTCTTGGGATTATGCCTTGAAAATGTGGGGGGATTATTACCGAGAGGTAATCATACCTAAATATGGTTTATGATTTTTGCATCTACTCTTCCTCTCGTTGTGGTACCCACATGGTGGCTTCAGCACTAAACTCCCATCCACAAATTACGTGCCAAGGAGAAAGAATGAGTAAACGAGAGTGGTTAATGCCCGATAAAGAAAGCCAGTTCAATGGTTACATAAAAACCTACTGGCAAGGTAGCCCCTACGCTAAGAAAATAATTCATCTGCTTCGCAACCCTATTGACGCTGCAAAGTCCCATGCTATTTGTAACACTCGAGGTAAAGAAGCCCCCATACATTACTTTAAAGAACACCCACCAATAACTGAAGGGTACGATCCTGAAGAGGCGTTGCAGATTGCTCACACTCATTGCGAGTACTTACGAAAATATCTGCAACCAAAGTACTCTCATTTTCTTAATATCTGGTACGAAGATATCGTACAAGAGGGTTACGACAAGATACTTCAGTACCTCGGGGCAGATATTATCCCTCTCTCTCCAATAACAGTCCAAAATAAATATGTCTCACCAAACCACAATACTCTATCTGGGGACTGAAATAGACCCAGTGGTCAAAAAAACATGCCTTCATTGGCTCAAAATTGCCTCTGACGGCAAAGAAATCGTGTACATGCACCAAGACCCAGCATTAGAGATTTCTGGGCTAAATATGTACAAACAAATCGCTAAAGGATTAGAGCAGAT
>Ga0208644_1000985_pt1 | contig 24595 bp, 27 predicted proteins | sample VirMetDEL_Nov_18_FD_184517 | JGI IMG/M metagenome (GOLD analysis project Ga0208644, IMG submission 184517) | Aqueous microbial communities from the Delaware River and Bay under freshwater to marine salinity gradient to study organic matter... | ecosystem: Environmental > Aquatic > Marine >...
GATGAATAACTTCGGTCTACCGGGGCAGTAGTACCCTGTGATCTGAGCTGCTTGTAGCTGTTTGCTACAGTCTCAAACTCAGGTGTGCCTTGCTTATTTTGGTTCGCAACGAGCCAATCAGCGTAGGCTGAAAGCCTATCTGCCATATTATGACCTCATGATTTCGGTGTTAGTTTGTGATGCCTACAATCGCATCGGCTGCGGACAGGTTTCCGGCTGCGGCTGGTTGGATTGATGAAGACCCGCCACCTATAACGCCTCGCATTTGATTGATCATGGCGTCCGCACCAGCTGGTGGTGAATAAGGGTGGTTACCCTCGCCGTGGATCATCGAGTTGTAGACATAACGGAATAACTCAAGGTTGTACTTTAATTGCTCTGGTGACTGATCTTGATCGAGCGATCCAAACACAGATTGCAGGAACCTGATCTCTTTGTCAGACACTTGGCCTAATGCACCACCTGTTGGAGATGCTTCGCGCATTGCTTGTAACTTGTCAAAGCCAGCATTGGCTTTCACGCTATCAATTAACTTGGTCAGGTCAGTTGCGTCTGTACCGGGTATCTTGGAAAGAAGCGAACCACCAAATCCTGCTGTCAACTTGTTGATCATAGGTAGGCCACGGTCGATTGCGTCATTGACTACAATTGAGCCGTATAAGTTACCGGCATCGCCTTGTTTCTTTTCTTTGCCTTTAGCTTTTGCTTCGGCTTTCTGCATTGCAAGGTTGTAACTGTTTAACGCAGAACGATTGGTGTCCTGAATTGCGCCGTACATGTCACCCATAGCACCTAGTGATACTGTTGCGCCTTGACTGTTTGCGCCAAGACCAGCCAAGCCCATGCGAATAAGCATTTCGTTGTTGTCTATAGTTTGAGGCTTGAATGACATTGGCGTTTGGTCACGCCGGTTGCCTGTTTGTGGTATTGGGTTAGCCAAAATCCCTTGGTTTGACGCTGGTTCAGCTGTGTTTTCCAAAATTGGCTGCGTTTTCATCGCTAGATTGTTGTTCAAAAGATAGTTTTCGATGACTGAACCGTCAGTCACTACTTCTGGGTCAATCTGAGGATTGCGAAGACTGGGATCATTACCATCAGTTGGCATCATCGGCCCACCTGTGATGCGGTTACCGTTGTTTAGTGAACGATACTGAGATTGAGGTACCTGAACTGGGTCACCTGCTTGCGCCAAGCTTCCGTCATGGTTTTTCTCGATGAAATCAAGTACGCCGCGTTCATTTGATGGTGTGTTTCTATAGTATCGACCGGCATTTTGGGCTGTACTTAGGATGCTACCAACAATGCGATCGTACATACTTTGATTGGCAGGGTTAATTGAGTTACTCATTTTTCACCTACCTTTAGAAACTTGGGTCATAGCCAGGTCCAGAAGGCCAATATGTTGCCCCTGGACGCTGCGCTGGGGGGTTAGTGCCTAAACCACCAAAGAAATTACCTATCTGCTGACCGTATTTGTTTCCAAAGCCAAACCCAGCCATTGCGCCAGTCAACCCGCCCATAGTTGGGTTGTTGTAATTAGGGCTTTGACCTGGTGGTGACATTGGCGCACGGCCTAAGATGCCGGACATAAAGTTTCCGTACTGATTTGACGCAAAGTCACGATCACCCTCAAACCTTTGTCGGTCTGCATCAAGGCGGTTCTGTGCGTCAATTTGATCTGCGGAACCTGAGCCTAACATCCCTGTGATACCAGAATTTGCAGTATCCATTCCAATGCCGTATGTCGCTGCCAATCCGCGATTAGCTGCCATCATATTGTTGAAGGTATTGTTGTTGGCTGTGTTCATCGCACCGAAGCCGGTGTACATATTGTTAAAACGTGATTGATCGCCAGCTCGGAGATCAGACAACCCTCCTCTCATGGCGTTAATTTGGTTCATGGAACCTGATTTCATACCACCGAGGGCGTTCATTCTATTACTGAAGTCTTGATTGCCTTGAGACAGTGAGCGTCCCATTAAGCTATCGTTTATTTGAGCCGTTGTGGCGGCTTCTAGTTCAGAGTTTCTGTCTCGCAGAATAGCTTCAGTCACGCCCGCTCTTGAGTTATTGGTGTTGCCTGTACCTGATGCTGCGTTGTTAAGGCCGGGTAATTGAACCTCATTTAGGTTCCTGTTTGCCCCTCTCATTGCTGCGTCAACTAAAGGACGCGAGTTATTTAGGGCGTAATTTTGGGCGTTGCCCATGCTGTCTTGACCAGCTGCATTATAAAGATCGCGGGCTTCTTGATCGTAAAAACCACCAGTTGCTCTATTGTAGATGTCATTAGCTTGGTTGGAATACATATTGTTACCAGCTGCATCGTTATACAGGTCCCTGGCTGCATTATTCGTATTCGTGGCGTTTGCACGGTTGTATAAGTCAGCGTAGTTGCCTGAAAAACCGCTGGCAGTGTTCATCATATTATTACCAGCACCAAAATTGGACCTGCCAAAATTGTATTGGCTATCTAGACCAAAACGCTGTCGATCGTTCAGTCCAGCATATGTGTCACCACCGTAGTAGCCTTTAGCTAGAGCATCGTTTAGGGCGTCTTCACCACCTCTGTAACCACGTTTGATGTAGTCTCGTGCGTCAGTGTAGCCTCGAGCGTTAAGCTCATCTGAGTAGCGTTGAGCGTTACGGTCAGCTTTGGCTGATTTCGCGCCGATTAATGCGCCGCCAATCGCGCCTATTGCACCCCATACCATATCGTTAATTCCTTAATGTTGTTATATTTGTTCATCGTCAGACAGCCACCCATGCCGTACCGTTGTAGACATACAGGCCATCACCGCTGCCCGGATTCCACGGTGCCACGGCATATCGAACCATTCCTTTGATTGGGTTTTCAGGTGGATCTTCGGCTACTTGTATTGCAGCTTGTGCTAGCGTACTTATAGCGATTTCAATACGTTGAAGTTCGTCTTGAAAGTAACGTCTGATGCCTTCGTCCAAAACTGGATACTGTGTTCGAGTGTAGGGCTTAACTAGGACATTGGTTTTATCACTGAGAGCCATTACTAACGCCTCCCAGTTGCTGTGACCTCTAGGTCGAAGTTGGATAATTCAAAGTCTTTGGTGTCTGTGAATGAAACCTTGTAAGACAAATATCGACCAGCTGCTCTGCTATCAATCTTATGATCAGTTGCCATATCGAAGTTTTGGTTTGAGCTATAAGTTGGCGTTGATCTTGGGATGTCAGACGCTCCAAATTCAAAGGTTAAGGTAGTGTCTGCCGTGTTCAGTGTATCTGCTTGCGGGTATATCCGTGTACAGACGACATACTGATTAGCGCCTAGCCCGGCCTCATCTAAGTCAATACCAGTTCGTTCTAGTAGAATTGGCTTAGTGGCTTCAGTGTCTAATTGGAAAGCAATCTGCCCCTCATCTGCCAAATCAAGGCCGTACAGCTTGTCGCTAGTAAGACCATCGGTTGTTAGGGTTTCGCCTACCATAAGTGAGTGCTTATCAAAGCTGTCAGATTGCTGATAATAGGTTCCACCTGTTAAGGCATATGTGGTGGTACTGGTTGCGTAGGTCGCAACGGAATCAACATTCGCAACTGCCCCTGCGCTGACATTTGGTAAGTCCATGAAGGCCCAAGTGTCATTTCTGTAGTTATAGACAGCTGCCCTATTACAACGGTTAGCGTTAGGAAATGCGACATACTGATCGCCTGACTGGTAGCAGAACATAACTTCGTTCAGGGTTGGGTTGTGGTGAACGAAGCAAACGTCTGATGCTTGGTTATTGAGGCTTCCAAAGATAAAGTCTTTGACACGCTCATCGCAGATGCTTTGCTTTGAGGTTCCATCGTGAACGTAGATGTCGAATGGCCCAAAGCAGTAATGCTTGCCCTCGATCTGCACTACGCAGTTCTGGCTCATGATACCAGCGTCTACAAATAGCTGACGGAAGTTGAAGATGAAGGTTCCACCGACATATTCCATCAACCAAACTTGGTCATTTGAATAGATGATAAAGTTAGATCCTAAAGGCGCACCGTCTATGATTTCGGTTTTGATTTGGACTAGATCGTTGAAGCCAGCAGACTTGGTGGTGTCTGTTTCATCCCAGCTATCTGGGACATTGTTGGCTGTCGTGATATTCGACCACCTGACACGCACTGGATAAGAGGTAGAGCCTTCGCTCATATTTAAGCCAAGCAGAAAGTCACCAAAACTACGCAAAGAGTTACAACGCCAGTTACTTGTCCAGTTAGGTAGGTTAGCGAAGTTTACACCAGACGGCCCACGGTACACTGGTACACGGTCAGGACGATTGATGTAGGTGACGTTGGCTAGGCTTGTACCTGTGAATGGGCGGGGGTCACTTGATCCTGTGATGGAACCAGAACGGTTATTGATAATACCGTTTGAGTATTCTCCAATGTACCAATCATCTGAGACAACCAGTGCAGAATCAAAGTTGTTATTAGGAACGATACCGTAGGCAAACCGTGGGCTATAGCCGAGGTTGTCCTTGATGTTTCTAAAGATTGGAGACCGGCTTACCTTGCCTTCATCAAAACGTACATTGATGCCGGTTGAGTAAGCGTTCAGCGGTAGGTTGTAGGGTGCGACATCAGTGATAACACCAACGCTTCCTAAATCCTTGATTGGGAGCATAGCCATTGTCTATTACTCCTATCTTACCAAATCCATAGTTCAATGTAACCCGCTCGACCAGCCTCTGGTTGAATAGAGCCACCGTTAGTTGTGGCTGTACCGCCCGCACCAAGCGAATAAGACAAAACTTGCCCACCAACATTTGCGCCAGTGACATATTTTTGCACCAGTACGCCGTTGCCGCCGTCTTGGCTCCCACCATCAAAATTGTTTGTTGTTGTTCTGCCGCCAGATGCGCCTGCATTGTAAAGAATATCACCGCCCGTGGACGATGAACCAACATTTGTAAACCAATTAGTTGTGTCAGCTCCAGACCCCAAATTTGTTCCGTGCGGACCACCAGCCGCAGTGATAGCAATCCCTAGTGTGCCGTTGCTCACCGTTGTTGTGCCGCCATCGCCACCAATAGTGACACTGTTTAGGCCAAGACCGCCGGTTCCAGGATTAGAGTGAACTGAACCGCCGCCACCACCGCCTGATGCTCTGATCAGGATTGCTTTGGCTCCGGCTGGGATAGTGTAGCTTGTGCCGCTGGTTAAAACACGGATATCAAGAGGATAACCGCTGACGTTGTTAAGCTGGGTCTGGATGTTGCTTGTGACACCATCGAGATACCCAAGTTCTGTTGATGTAACGGCACTAATAGACATCTTGCCACTACCGTCTGTAATCATAGCGCGGTTGGCAGTTAAGTTGGATGATGTTCCTGTGGATGCTGCACCAGTTATCGTGGCTTGCTTGGCGTTGAGTTGGGTCTGGATGTTGCTTGAGACACCGTTTAGGTAATCAAGTTCAGTGGATGTGATTAAGGAACTTGCAGCAACCTTACCACTGCCATCAGACACCAAAGCCCTGTTGGCTGTGAGGTTAGACGACAGAATAGTTGTAGCCGCGCCTGTTATATTAGGCTGCTTGCTGTTTAATTGGGTCTGGATGTTACTTGTGACACCATCGAGGTAATCAAATTCAGTTGAGGTTACGCCTGTGGCTCGTAAGTCCTTGGCGTAGTTGAGGTCAAAGACTGCACCTGTGAAACCATCGAGTTTGTTTAGTTCTGCGGTTGTTGAGGTCAGACCATCTAACAAGTTTAACTCAGCCTGTGTAGCTGTGATTGCACCTGTGATGTTAGGAAAGGTGTTCTGGATGGTACTTTTGATCAGACGCATATGGTCGTCAGCTTGAGCCAAACCATCGGTAGCGACTGGGTACAGCGGGTTAAGCTGGTTTATCGTGGTGGCGGATTCTAGGGCCATATTGGGATTCCTTGGTTTTTCAGGGGGTGACCCCGGTTAACGAAGGTCGAACAACAATAACAACAAGCCAAGCTTTAGCCTTACTTTTGAAATTGAATTAAATCTGATGGTACTGGGGTGGCAAAAGCTAGCGTATGGAACCAAAATCGGGTGGTGATCGTTGGTGTTAAAGTAACGATGTACGCTAAGTATCTGTAATCGTTAGGTGTAGATGGGCAAGCGACTGACTATCGCCTAACCATCATGATGCCTGATGTCCAAGACATTAGGTCATTAGAGAAATTTGTCTGGATGGGGCCATTTGATTGTGTTTAAAATCGGGACATGGAACATGAAGCACTAGGTCAAGGGATTATCGCAGCTACTACAGTTGTTATGTTAGTCCTGCCCTTCGTAATCTTACGTTGGCTATGGAAAGCTATCTTTGGTGCGAAGAAACGATGCTCTTCCTGTGCTGAGAAGATACAAGACAAAGCAATCAAGTGTAGACACTGTGGGGAACTACAGCCACTCAAGGCTAGTAAATGAACGACAAACACATCCTCTTAGGTAACTCCTTTAGCACCCTGCGAACCAAAGCAAACCAGCGTAACCAACGAAGACGTTGGTGGACTGTTGTTATAGTGGTTATCTGTGGTTCATTGGTACTAAGTTGGAAGGTTATAGGTATTACTACTTAAGAACTAAAGTTCCCTCAAACGATACCCACAACTCTGGAATAGCCTGATATTCAACGATTCCCTTTGAATTGGCACAAAAATAGCTTATATAATACTTGAGTACGAGGGAGCGTCTGAAAAGTCCGAAATCGTATGTAGTGTAACATTGTAGCCAGTTTATTATTAACGGGAGGCTGTTACACAGGAGAGACTGGAACGACCCAACTTATATTTGGGACTTCTGGTCTCTTTTTTTTTGTGCCTTTCGTTTTAGGAAAAAAAGCCCACCAGCGTTAACTGATGGGCTAAAGTTAGACAGCACTCAAAGCCATCCAGCTGACCGGGAACTTGGCGATTGCCTGTTCCTGTATCTGCCTTGCGATGACTTGCGTCTCCTCTTGTGAGTGACTGTCTAATCGTTGGTTGCAAACCCTTGCAAATGCTTGCAATGACCCAGACCAATACCATTCGGTCATCATGGTCTGAGGTAGTATCATTCGTGCTTGTTCTGGGGCTACACCCTGCTTGATGAGGATGTTGTAGTTCTTGAAGGCAAGAAGGTTTGTCTGCTCCAAGATTTTCTGAGGCACATTCTGGTCTTCTACTTCACCATCACTGCCCTGTTTGCTGTTCTTTGGTCTTCCGCGCCACACCGTTGGATTGTGAAACTCCGGCGGCTCATCGACATAACGCCGACTGACCTCGTTCCAAGACAGCCCAACTTGATGCTTCACTAGCTGCCTAGCGACAAAGATTGGTGCTTTGATGCGGAACTGAAGGAACGCATGGGCAAAGGGTGACCAATGCCCATGTTCCGCTAGGTAATGAATGAGCCTATCCTCTTGCTCTGTCATCACTTCGCTTTCTTTGGCAAACGACACTCTGGCTGCATTAACAACCGTCAGGTCGCTACCCATGCTGTCTACTAAGGTAACATTCATCCACACTCCTTCTGACCTGTAGCTGGGTCGATGAAACAGGCTTCTGCTTTTGGTTCATTGTCGTTAGCTGCTGGCTTAACCTCATTCAGGATGCCAAAGCGTTTACCAGCTGCCCTGAAGGTAGTGATGCCTGAACAACCGTTCTTCCAAGCCTTGTAGTAAAGCTGTTTGAAGTCATCGTAGCTTACGTTGTCGCCTACATTGCACGTCTTGCTGACTGCGCTATCAACGTACTTTGAGGCTAGGATGAGGACATTCAGATGCTCATCAGCACTGATTTCGTTGGCTGTACGCCCTGCGATGCCCTGCGTGTAAGCGTAATCCTCAACTCGCTCGATGTTCTGACCATCAAATGACTGCACAGTTCGGTCGTAGTAATGACTGAACGGCGGCTCAATGCCGGAAGACACATTATCAGCTGTGAGGCTGATTGTGCCTGTCGGTGCGATTGATGTGAGGTGGCTATTCCTGATGCCATACAGATGGATTGCTTCTTGAACTTCAGGTGAAAGTGTCTGGATGAAGTTGCCTTCACTGTACTTTTCTTGGTCGTACAGCGGGAACGGCCCCTTCTCTTTTGCCAGCATGGCTGACTGGTAGTAACAAGTGTCACGGAACATCTCCATGACCTCTTCCATCCAAATCATGAAGCGTTCAGATGCGTAAGGGTAACCAAGCATTTCGCCGGCATTAGCCAGCCCAGTGACCCCCAAGCCCATGCGTCTTTTGCTCTTTGCTTCAGCTTCCTGCTCTGGCAGCGGGTAGATGGTGCGGTCAATGACGTTATCCATCGCCCTGACCACAGTTCTGATGTCACCAACGAACTGATTGTAATCAAAATCACCGTTAACAACGTATTTTACGAGGTTAAAGCTACCGAGCAAACACGCCCCAAATGGTGGCAGAGGTTGTTCTCCACAAGGATTTGAACTGCTAATGTTTTCAATGTAGTAAAGGTTGTTCTTATTGTTAATTCTATCAATGAAAAGAACGCCTGGTTCAGCCCAATCCCACGTTGAACGCATTATCATGTCCCACAAGGCGTTAGGGTCAACGTACTTGTAGACTTCACCTTCAAAGACCAACGGAAACTGTTCGCCACTGGCAAGGTGTTGCATGAATTTGTCAGTCACACCTACTGAGATGTTGAAGCCAGTCAGCTTGTCGCTGTTGTTCTTTGCTGAAATGAATTGCTCGATGTCAGGGTGGTCAATGCGTAAGACACCCATCTGTGCGCCACGTCTGTGACCTGATGAGGCGATGGTCTGACAAACACTGTCAAAAATGCCCATGAAGCTGACAGGGCCGCTGCTCATGCTTTCTAGCGACTTAATCCGGTCGCCTCTGGGGCGAAGGCGACTAAAATCGTAACCGATTCCTCCACCTCGCCGCATTGTTTCTGCGGCTTCAGTCGCCCTCTGCATAATGCTAGTCATGCTGTCCTCAATTTGTCCACTGACAAAGCAATTGTAAGCTGTGGTCTGCCTTGCGGCTCCCATTGCATTTTGAACACGACCAGCTGGCAGGAAGCGCATATGGCGCAGCGCATCCTTGAAGTCTTTGAAGTGTTGGTGGTCGTCTTTTAAGGCGTCAGCGATGCGAACCACCTTGTCGTAGAAACTTTCGCCTGTCTGTCTGTATTTGATGGTATCCAATTCTTCAGACAGTGGAAGAGTTGGGCCGTAGTGCTGGTTGTGTTTGGTGTTTGTCATGTCTTGGTCTGTTCCTCTTCCAGTAATTTGCTCATGTACCAACGAGCCTTGGCGATGTCTTCAAGACCATTCTTGTGGCTCATTCTCCAATTGTATTTTATTGCGTTGCCACGACAGAAAGCTGCAAAGCCTTCAGGGCCAAGTGCGGCGCGGATGGCGTCTATGCACTCGATTTCGCCGTCTTGGCAGTAATGTGGTGGATGATTAACCATGTCTTGATTGTCAGACTGCTTGGCAGCTTGCTTCATGTACTCTTCATGCCTCATGTAGGTGTCCATAGGCGTATCTCCTGTATTTCTTCATGCCAGTCAGACCAGCGTAAAATCCGCGCTAACCGTGCTTGTTGAATTGCGTCATCTCTGGTCATGCCAGCCTTGATGTAAGCCTGTTCGACTGCACCCCAATGAGGCCGTGAACCAAGGATGGCTTCAGCTTTCTTGGGGCCGATACCGGGGATGCCTTTGTATCCGTCAGTGGCGTCACCAGTCAGAACTTGCGTAAAGAAGTTCTTGTCAGCTTCCGCTTCGCTTATCTCCAGCTGCTCATCAGCCATAGGCCGATAGAGTTTGCCCGGCACTGTCTTCAAATCTTTGTCATCACTGACCATGATGCACTTGCCTTTATTGACTGGCATCGTTGCTAGTATCCCTAGACAATCGTCAGCTTCCATTTGTGGCTTCCTGAATGTCTTGAATGTTTCCTCAACCCAATCGCATAAAGCCACATAGCCCACTGGCTTGCGTGTGCCTTTGCGATTTGATTTGTAGGATGGGTCAACAACCTTACGGAAATTGTCTTTATGGTCAGACAGGCAGCAGACGTAATCTTTAACGCCCAGACTGTCTGTGATTTTGGCAATTTGGTACTCAAACGCTTGTTTAGCTTCTTTCAGGTCAGTCTGGAGTGACCAAACATCGTCACCCCAGTCCACTTCTTTTTCAGCAGCTGACGCTGCCTTGTACATCAGGATGTCACTGTCTAGTGCTAAGAACATCTTCCATCCCTTCCATCCACTCTAGCCCTTCGGCTGTCACCATCCATTTGTTGGTGTATGTGGTTTCATTTAGCCGAGTGGACAGAAGCCCCTCACTAGCGCACAAGGCTACTGGATTAGCTGCCACTCGTGCGAAGTCGCTTTTGGTGGTGAATGGTGATTGCTTGGCGTGTACAAGCACTGTGTAGATTTCCATCAGCACTGCTAATTCAGTGTCATCAATGAGTGTCTGCCCAAGTTCGTCCGACACTAAATTCTGCTTCGATTGGGATTTTGAAGCCGAAATGTCTTCCTGCTTCCTCCGCCATTCTTCTAGCGAGATTACCGACATTATCTGCCTCCTCTGGTTTTGTTGCGATTTGTACTTCGTCATGCACCCAAGCGATGATGGTCGCATCGAGGTTTTGACGTTTGATTTCTAAGTCGATTAGCTGCACCCACTTTTTTGCTATGAGGGCGCCCGCTGACTGGAGCAGTACGTTCAATGCTGCGTGTTCACTGCGAACTGGTAGCTGACGACCATCGAGGCCAAGTAAATGACCACGCTGTTTGACGACCTGTTTGATTTGGCGCAGCAAGGTGGGGAACGCTGGCACAGCCTTAAAGTAGGCTTCTTTGATTGCCTTACCTTCTTTGATGCCTTTGCCTAGTATGTCGCCTAGTCGAGCATCGCCTGAACCGTACAGCGTGGCGTACTGGACTGTCTTCATGTGGTCACGGCTTATGCCCAACTTGTCAGCGTTAATCTGGTGGATGTCACCGTTGATTAGTTCACGCCCATATTCGCCACCATCAGGTAGGAAATGAGCGAAGCACCTTAACTCAATGCCAGACAAATCTGAGCCGACAAGGACGTAGCCGTCAGGTACAGTGAACAGTTCCCTGCACTCTTTGCCGTATGCGGCGCGTGTGGCTGGTACTTGCTGTAAGTTAGGGCCAAAGCTAGATGCACGGCCTGTAACAGTACCAAGCGGGTTGATGGTATGACGCAGTTTGCCATCAGCATCTACCAGCTTCATCCATGCGTTTTTGCCTTCAGCCAACATCCCAAGTCGCTTTTGCAGCATGAATGAACGAGCCAGCTTCTGCGCTTCAGGGTAATGCAGACCAACCAATACGCTTTCATCAATCTTGGCGTCACCACTTGGGGTGAACAGCTTCGGTTTCCATCCGTACTTCTGCCGCAGACAATATTCGATGTGCTGGCGACTGTTTGGATTGAACTGCACCTCACGGTACTTGATGAATGGTTCGCCTTTGACGTAACCCAGCTTCTTGTTGTTGACCTTCGGAATAAACTCATCCTCTAGCGTCCATGCTGGAAATAACGTCTGTAAATCGTCTTCAATCGTGGATTGCTCAAGCGACAGCTGGGCGTATAACGCCGCTGCCTTCTGAGTATCGAATGTCCATCCTGCTGTGCCAATGCGATGGCAAATCTCAGCTATTGAGTGTTCAAAGCGGATGGCTTTTTGTGACCACTTCTCAGGCTGCAAATGCTGCCAAAGAGCGTGGGTGACAGTAACGTCTTGCTCACAGTAATCCTGCATTTCGTGTGACCACTCGCTCCAGTCGGTGTCATCATTGCTGAAGTCACCTTTTAGAACGCCTAGCCTTTTGCCCCATGCCTTCAAGCTGTGCGACCCATGCAGACGCTTTGGAAATGCCTCGTTAGTCCAGCATTTCTCAAAGTCGTCTTGCTTTAGGTTGCCCTTAATCAGCCTCGACAAGACCAGTGTGTCAGTCACAATGATCCCATCGGTGCTGAAGAAAGGGTACAGTTTCTGGATGGCAGGAATGTCAAACGTGATGCCGTTGTGGGCTATCAGTTCTGACGCTTGCGACAATTGCTCAACAGCTTGGTCAATCTGGTCTGGGCCGTAAGCCCAGCGTTGACCTGTGTCAGCGTTCATTATCGCTATGCAGTGGATGGTAGTGAGTTGGTCTAGGAAGCCGTTACTTTCGAGGTCAAACAACAACCTCAACGGTTGTCGCCGCTGCCTCGTAGATGACCACGGTTCTTGCGGTCAGCTAGTTTTTCGATGTTCATCTCAGCGATTTCGCCAAGCGTGTAGTCAATGTCATCGGCAATCATTGCGATGTAAAACAAGACATCACCAAGTTCTTTTGCAATCTCTAGTCGCTTTTCAGCGTCAATCTCGCGTGTGTCAAAAAACTCGTCTAATGGCATTTCATCGTCACGAATGAGTTTCTTGACCTTTTCGACTACCTCGCCAGCCTCGCCAGCCAGTCCCAGTGCAGGGTAAAGCAACATTCCGGGGTAAAACGCAAATTCACTGGCGCATTGCTCTTGGTAATGGTCAAAGGAATCGCCCTCTTCAGCGCGGAGCCACTGCTCATCTTCCTCAGCCATTATCCGTTCTTCTTCAGCCAGAAAGGCTTCACTGTATTTTGCCATTATCCGGTTACCTTTCTGATTGGTGCAATTGTCAGAAAACCCTCTAGTTCAGGGTTTAGCTTGTTGAACAGGCGTGTGTAGTAAGGGGCTAGAGCGTTCTTTAGCTTGTAGCTGCCACCTATCGTATTGACTGGGTAATCCCAGCGAATGATTTCAAAGATGCTTTTCATGCCGTAGCGTGGTCTGCCACTAGCTATCTTTTCCATCACCAGCTTCTCCACCAAGTCGTAGACATGAGGGTTTGCAGCGTGAAACTCACGAAAGTATGCCTCGTGTTCATTGATTGGTGGTCGATTGTCATTGGCTGCTGTCGCCGCGCCGTCAGTATCTTCAAACGGCAGTTTCATTTGTGCGTTCATCATTTTCGCTTTCTCCTTCTTCTGTTTCGGTAAATTCAACCAGTTGAGCCTCAATCAGCCGTCCTGTGTCGCGCTGGTAAAACAGCGTTCCGGCATCGCCAATAGAGCCGCTGAAACGGTTCTTCAGCACTCTGACCATGCGGAAATCGCTGTCGGGGTCGTCTGGGTCTTTCTGGAGGCCAATCGCTGCATCTGACAGCTGTGCCAATGAATGGCTTGACCGAAGTTGGCTCAAGCTAACTGCCGCGCCGTCCTCGTGACCTCGCCCACTGGGACGTGTCAGATGGCTGACCATTATCATGCCAATGTCCAGTTCCTGAACCAATGTCCTGAACTGTGTGACGCATTTGTCTAGTTCACGGCGTTCATCGACCATGTTGGCTGTCAGCATCGTAACGTGGTCTAAAATTATGAAATCACAATCCAAAGCCCTCGCCATGTACTGGATGCGCTGGCAGATGGTTTCCACGCTGCTCACGCCAAAACTGTCGTAAAGGACGCAAGTCCGGTCATTGAACAGGTCGTCAAACCCTTTTATGACCTCTTGGTCTGACGCTTGGCTCCGGTCAATCAACAGGTTCTTGTTCAGGTGGATACCCACCAGCCCCAGCAATGTGCGCTTTGGAGCCTCTTCAAGACTGATTAGACCAACCTTCTGGCCTGACATCATCAGGTGGTAAGCCACTTCCTTAACAAAGGTGGTCTTTCCGCAACCTGAACCAGCTGCCAAACAAATCAACTCTTTCTTGCGTAACCCCATGAGGCGTTCATCAAGCATTGAGTAAGGCCAGCTGACTGCGCTTGCAGTTTCATCGACACTGATGATGTTACGGAAATCGTGGGCTGACCTAATACCATCTGGCCTGTATTCACGAGCCTGAAAGATGGCTTGAATGACATCAGCTGACTTGCCCTGCATCAGACACTCATTGGCGTCTTTAGCTGGTAGGTAAGCGATGAAAGCCTTGCCGGGCGGTAGTAATTCAGCACAAGCGACTGCTGCCTTCTGACCGACCTCATCAAGGTCGTACATTAGGATTATCTCTTCAAAGCCCATCAGGTAATCCCAATTTGCTTTCAGTGTCTTAACTGCCGAAGGTGCGCCGTGGCTTAAACTAACAGTAGGCCACTTGTGGTTCTGAATTTGGCTGACTGACATCGCGTCAATCTCGCCTTCGCAAATCACCAGCTTTTTGCCCTTGTGCCACAAATGTGAACCGAACAGTGTCATCTGCTTGGCATCACCAACGATGCTAAATTGCTTCGTTGCTGTCCTTATTTTTTGTGCTACTGGCTTGCCGCCTTTGTTCCTGTAAACAGCCAGCTGGACAGGTTGCCCATTATGCTGGCTTGTGAGGTAGCCCCACTTTTTACAGGTAGCCTCTGTCAATCCTCTAGCTGGTATCGCTTTTGGGACGCCCGACAGTAGGCTTTCTTGCTTTTGATTATCTTGGTTTGGTATTGGCTTCTCCTTTCTGCCATCTTCCGGGCTACCGGATTGATAGGTTTGACAGGAGAAACAGAACGTATGTCCGTCATCGTAAACTCCATTTGCATCACTGCTGCCACAAGCGTCACAGCTTGTTCTGTGTAGGAAGGTTGACTGGCTGTCAGGTACGGCTTGCCGCATCTGTTTCTCCTTATGATTTGGGTTAAGCTAGGCTGTAGCGGGTGTAACGCTGACCAAGATGGTCTTGCTTCCACTCACTAATGATTTCGTATCCACGCTGCCGTAAGTCGGCTATGCGGCGCGGAAGCGACCTGACCCTGTAAAGGTCAACAGCCTCAACGAATGTGATCGAACCAACCTTCATCAAGTGGTCTAAAATCCGGTCATTCTGGCTCATTGTCATTTGCTCCTTCTTGTAACCATTCGGGTGGTATCGTCTTGTGGGCGTATCGGAAGCCGTGCTTCTCGCACCAGTCGCAGTAACGATTGGGACTGCCTTTGTACAAAGGGGCGTTCTGATTGCTGAAGACGAAGCGAATGTCGATGTCGGGGTGCTGTTCTTTGATGAGCAAGTGTTTCTGCCTATCATCAACAGTCCAGCGACCCTTCGTTTCGACAAAGAAAAAGCCGCCTTGTTTTGGCAGCTTGAAATCAGGTAAGTAGGTGGATTGTCTTTCAGGCCAAGTGTACGAAACTTTGTCGTCCTTTGGTTCGTACACAACTGGTAGACCAGCATCTGCTATTTGGCGTGAAACTGTTTCTTCCAGACCACTCCTGTAGCCATTTGCTATGGCGTGGCGTCTGCGCTTAGAAATTGTAAGCGACACCGTCTGCTTCTTCAGCGTTGTCGTTGGCTGCTACGAAGCCGCCCTCTTCAGCGGCAAATGAAACACCGCCGTTGCTACCTTCTGACAGTTCAATAATTTGAACGCCAGCAAGCTGAAGTGAGATGCCGACATTACCGCCAGCCTGGTATGGGTACATTGTGCCAGCTGCCTTCAACGTGGAGCCGCCAAAGATTGGTGGTACGTTGTTTTCGCTAATCATCTGCCCTGCGCTATCCACGAACTTTGGCTTGAACTTGGATTTAGTGACGATTATCAAATCGCCAGTGTCTTCATCTTTCTTAAAAGGCATCTTTGCGTCTTTGGCTTTCGCACCAAACGCATCGTTAGCCGCTGCTTTCGCAGCTGCAACCAATGGTTTGCCTTCTTCATGTGTAACCCTGATGTTGACCTTGTACTGACCGTTTGAATCAAACTGGAAGTCAGCCTTGTTCAACCAAGGGTACATCGCCACCCCTTTCGGGGTTGTAAATGTTAGTTTCTGTTTTGCCATTAAAAGCTATCCTTTTCTGATTGTTTGGCGTCATTGTCTTGGTATTGGGTTGGCTCACCGAAATCTTCTATCGACAAGCCAAGACTGTCGGCTTGAGCAAGCAAATCCAGTGGGATTGGCTCACCACGAGAAAGGTACAGCTTGCCCAAACCAAGGAGTTTTTCTCGTTGGTTCATTATTGTTCCTGCTGTTTGTTAGACATTATGCAGCGCAAAGAAAAAGGCGGCTGAACGCCACCTCGATTTGCTTTCTGCATACGATACCCGCAACTAGCTGAAGGGGTACTTTGCCCTCTTGACCTTTGCCAATTCTAGCTTGCCATCATCCGGTATCTCTGGAAGGTTTTGACCGCCATCCGTCAATCTTGCGGCGGTTTGCCGCCTGATGTCTGCGTAAAGGCTGTAGTCAGCGTACTGGTCGTGAAATTCAAGTCTAACCGTGTTTCGTAGTATGGCAGCGTTGCCAATTGTTGTTGCAAAGCTGTCGTGGACACACATCAAATCCGTAACGCCTTTCTCAGCGCAACCTAGCACCGTAGACATCAAATGAGTTGCATCCATTGCATGAATGATGTTTGGCGCAATCGCATTTCTACTTTTCGTCCCTTTCACTTCATCTGTGTAAACGCGAGTGCTGGAGCGTTTTTCAACTGTGCGATTTGCGTAAGACCCGCCCCACCAAAAAAGCCGGACTTTACTGGGGTTTTTTTCGTGGTTTAGGTACTCTTGAAACGCTGGAAAACCAATCTTAGTTGTCCATTGAAAATGCTTATTCTCAACCTTCAAGGCGTCTGAACAGGATTGGAAAAATGCCATTCCTTGTTCAGCTGACTTAACGGTCGCCTTGATTGCACGAACCAGTAGGTTGGCTAGGTAAAATGAAGCCGTGTAGCCACAATCCTCACCGTATGGGTGTTCTGTTCGTGGATGGGCCGGGTCTTGAACTTGTTTGGTAAACTTGTCGAAGTAGCTTTTCCGCAACGCCTTCGCAATGCCCCAATCTTCAGAACTGTAAGCCCACGTCATGACTGGGCCTTTGGCAACCTTTCGGGTTAAACCCTCCCCACCATCATCATGCTTCAAGCTGAGAAGGGTTTCAGCTGCCACTTTGCGTCTGCTAACCTTGTCCAGTTCGTCTTCGTCCAAAGTGATTTCTTCTATCTGACCCTGCTCGTTTTCATTTAGCCTGATGCCTGTCGCAATCTCACGTTCCATCGTTTGGATGTCACTTGGAATTATCGCTAAAGCAGCGTCACGACACACAATGTACAAATCACGAGGTTCAATTTTGCCCTCATCTGGGTCAACAAGGTTTACCCAGTATCCGTCATGTTCATTCAAACTTGCCGCTGCGTAATGTTGGTAACCAGAGTTAGTGGCATCAAGGGCAACTGGAAGTCCAGAGTAGTAAACTTTACCCGCCAGTCTGGCCTCATTGTAAAGGTAGCTTTCACGACAGGCAGCTACGAACTGGAAAGGGTCATCTGCTTGCATCCAAAAATCAAAGTTCGTGCGAAAATCTGCGCCAGTCTTCGTGATGTCTTGGATGTTGTCGCCAACCCATTCCAAACGGTCTTCGTATGATTTCTTGTCGATGCGATTGCCCCAAGTGTTAGCCAGCTGAAGGTACAAAAACTCATCGTTTTCCGGCGTAACCGCTGTCTTGTTGTAAAACATGAACAACGCCCGGATGTAATCATTCTTTTGGAAATTGAAATCAGGCGTACAGTAGACACGCCCCCTGAAATCAAATTGATGGGGAAGCCAGAACTTATCCAAACCTTCGTCAGCGTAGGCCAGTAGTTCTCTAGCTTGCTTCCGGTGGTTATTGAGGTTCAGATTGTTTGCATCAACTTCTTGCTGTTCTTGCTGTACCCGCACTCTGTCCCTGTACCACTGGGCTTTTTGGGAGTTGTCGTATTTGACCCAAATTTGATTTTCGATTTCTTCATGGTCGTCAGGTCGGTGAAGTTCAGGAAAATCACCTAGTTTTTTGTAGTTTTTAGTTTCTACCACCCAATCAATGCAGTCTAAGACCGTTTCATTGATGGTAAGCGGAACCTTCTGCAAACTATTGATGGCGTCAAGACAATGCTGCATCTCACCATTATTCACTCGTTTGGTGATTTCATCCTTCTGTTCGCCAGTTGCGTGTTTGACCAGCGGAACTAATTTTCCAACAGCTGGGTCGTGGTAAGGCCCACCTCGATTAAGAGATTTTGCATCCCAGTTATTAGGTGGCACACCAACGATGGGTGTAAACATTGGAAACAAACCATCAATCAACTGATTGCCGTCAGCCAATTGTTGTTTGGCTAAAGTTGTCATCACAATGTGACCGATAGGATGAGGCGAAGGTTTGCCGTTTTTCTCAACGTACAGCATCTTTTCCTCAAACAAGTCACACCCACGCATCACACAAGCTATTAGGAACGAGCCAACGGCCTTGTATTTGTCGTCAGACCACTCTTCAAATGCAGCTTCCCACTCAGGAAACCTACGGTCTGCTTCAGCCATTACTCTTTCTGCGTGGGTCAATTGCCATTCTAGGTAATCGTCTTCTTCCTTATCGCCTTGTTTGAACTTGCCCATGTACTTTAACTGGTCAACCGTGGGAAAAAGCGTCTTTTTAAGTTCAGTCATCAGGCGTCTACCCGCACGAGTTTGCCTCATGTAGGCTTCGCGTGTCAGGGCTTCCATTGCCATGCCGGCTCGATGAAAGACGTTTTGTGACTTTAGGACTTGGGCGGCACTGTCTTGGCAGATTTTCAATGCAGTGATTGCAATCAAATCGGGGTCAACAGGCATCACTGGCTCAATCCATTGGGATTTGCTGCTATGACCAGCCTCTGCGACAAAAGCCATTACAGCTCCCATCACGGCCTGTTGAACTTCCTCTGCCTGTAGCTTGCTAGACTTCGTTTCAGACAGTCCCTGACGCTGCTCAAGCTGCTTGCGCCGCTTTTCGGCACGAACACGCCCCTTCGTCAGCATTTCTTGCTCACGGTCTATTTGTTTCTGCATTTCTGGGGTGATTGGCTCACCCTGATTGTCAATTGTCATCCGTTAGTAATTCTCCTTGTGAAACTACTGTCCCATGCAGCTGCGTCTTAGCGCAATAGGGCAAATGGTGTTAAATGTGGGGATGCTGGGGAGAACTAGCATTTTGCTTTGGCTAGTTCGTCAAATCCCCATCTGTGCAAAATCTCACGCACCTGTTCCCTGTCAAAACTGTCACCTTCGAAATCAGCCTCACGGTCAGGCGACAGGACGTAAGTCACTGCCGCCTTGTGAAGGACGTTTATTGAGGCACCCATGTCGTAAAGACCACCCTCGCCGTAAAACGAGTGGCAGTATTCGACAAAAGGCTTGAGTATCGTCTTCAGTGTGTTTTCCATGATTATTCCCCTTTCGTACTGTTGTTGTCGTTGACTGCTAGCCCAGCGAGGTCAGCTAAAGTCGCTCTAGGTCGCTTCATTGACCCCATTGTCAAAGCCTTCATGAGGGCTTTCTCGGCATCGTCATTGTATTCAGCTACGCTATTCTTCGGTGTTTGGACTTTCGTTGTCATTTTCACTCTCCTGTGTCTGTTTCGGTTTCTGCATAAGGTTCCCGCAACTTTCGACAGGCTTTGGTCAACGCAGCTTCTTGCATAAGATACCCGCAACTCAATTTGCTGGTTTCCTACATACGATACCCGCAACTCAATCGTGGCTGGTTTCTACATACGATACCCGCAACTGCTGGCTGCACGGATTGGCTGCGCTGTGTGTTTATAATGAGTGCGTCCTAATTGGACATTTTGCTTTGGATGCACGATGGGTGCATGAGAACGACCATGATGTCGTTGGTGCTGAACGTACAATGACTATTGCATCGTGCGTTCTTTGTTAGTAGAACAAAACAGGAACATCGTCAATAAAGATATCGCATGGAGACGCAAAATGACTGAATGGCCTGTGCCTAAATGGAGACAAAAGATGCTAGATGCCGAAGCCAAAAGACAGGAACAGCCACGCTGTGTCAGCTGTGGTCAGCCAGAAAATATAATCTGGGTACATGGACACGGACAATGTGCTTATTGTAAAGTTAACGTCCAGCCTTGCTGTAGTGGTGAGACTTGTTAGTGATTGAAGGCATTGCGTCATGAAGCATCCAATTTATGGCTTTTTCAAAATTGCCGGCCTTAATATCTTTTTGTTGAGTGTCTTTTGTTTTTTCATCTGGCTTTATGGCATCGGCGAATCAGGAATCGTTAGTCTAGCTATAGGTACAGTTTAGAGATTACTTTCCCTTCCTCCTTAGGGTGGACTAATTAAAAACACGAAAAAAAAAGGCCACCCGAAGGTGACCTTAAATGTCTTTTTGATGCCCCTACAACGCCCTGACAGCGTTCAGTAGGTTGTTCTTGCGTGTATGTACATAGCGGCGCGTAGTGCGTGTGTCAGCGTGACCTAGAATGTCTGCAATCTCAAATTCGTTTGCACCAACATTGTTAGACAAGCGACTGGCGGCTGTATGTCGGCACACATGAAACAGCCATAGCGGGTCGCCCTTCCCTACATCACGTCTAGCCTTGTTCCAGTTACGGTAGAAGGTGCGATGGGAAAATGCCTTATCAATAACAGGCAGCAGACGCTCGTAGGCGGCCCTTGCTTCAGCATTGAGGGGAACTTCACGTTCACCGCTTTTGCACACCTCTTCGGGCAAATACAGCCATTCACCACAGTCTGACAGTTCAACTATCGGCTTTGTGATTGCCCGGCACTCACCAAGTCTCATTCCGGTGTTGCATGACAAAATCACAAGGTCAGCCATCCACGGCTTTTTCACCACGTCACGCAGATAGGCGACAAGTTCGCGCTGTTCATCATGAGTAAAGTAACGTGGGCGACCAGCCTTGATGGTTTCGTATTTCAGCTTAATTGGGTTGTCTACCACGTCTTTGTCGTTTGCGTAGGACATGACACGAGATATGCCAGCCATATACTTATTGGCTGTGTTCTTGCTGATGCCTCGTGTTTCGATGAGGTGGTCAACAAAGTCGTAGATATGCTTGCGTCTTACGTCTGCAAGTGTCAGCTGACCGAAATCCTTGTAGTCAGCGAACCAGCGGATACCACGCATATTGAACGTGCGGGTGTGGTCTTTTAGCCAGACACGCTCCGCAATCTTAGTTGCGTAGGCCACAAGGGTCGGTACGCTAGTGGTTACTGGTGGTTTGTTGGTAGTTGCCTGAGTTGATACAAATGATTGTGCAAAGAGGTCACTTTGGATTGGGCTATAGTTGTTCATCGCTTTACCTTCCGAACTTTGGTTTCGGAAGATAGGGAACGAAATGTAGCTTAACCCTTGATAAACCGCCGAAAAACAGCAGTCTGACATCGCGACTGTTAATCGCTTGGCCGGCGGTTCGAATCCGTCCCGGGGAGCCAAACCTTAGCCTCAAGAGCAAGCGACTGTAGTTCCCTATCTTCGCTTGACCCCCTCAATATAGCTATTCGCCGTATCGCTTGCAACCGCTAGATGTTCTTTTTCGGTGCAAGTCGTTGGTTTGCCTGAGTTTGAGCAAATCGTTGGCAAATCGTTAATGGGTAAAGCGATTGTTTATCTCTTAACCATTTTAGGCCAAGCGACTAGCTTTTTTTTGGCTATTGCAGACCAGCCTATTCAACCACTATCCTACCCAAATGAATAGTGTCAGAGAAAACAATGAGTACTGGAGGTCGGTGTATCGCAACTTCACTGACTATTTGCAACACAACGACATCAGACTGCGTAATGTCGGTGCAAGTGAAATCCGGCAATTAGCTCAATCCGACCAGTTTAAGAATACCCTAGAAGACCCAAGTAGACTTGCAGAACATCTCGTAAGCATGGATGCAAAGCGAACAGAAACCCTCGCTTCATTAGATATGAAATGGTTTGACTTTGGTGTTTTAGAAGATTGTTCTGACGATGGCTTTGGCCTGTTTTTTATTAAAAGTCAAAACGCCGAAACAGGTGGTCGGACATCCTTGCTAATTGATTTACCCCGATCACCAAATGTGATGTTTCGAAAGGCCGAACTGCTTAAAGGTCATCCTATCGCTGTTTATGGTAACGAAACAGAGTTTTTGGATTTCACGGCTATGCCCTATGACGGCTCACTAGCTTCCTTCAAAAAGATTGAATCACTCTCGGATTTCACAAGCCAAGAACAGGCTGTCTCTGCTCTGAGCGATGGTGCAAAAAAAGCGATTTCGCTTGAACAAGAGCTGAAGCAAAGCCGCGAATACACCGCCAAACTTTCAAAGTTATACAACAGCGTTAAAGACAAGCCTGAAGGCATAGAGCTGTTGTTGTACATCGACATCCAAAAACAACAGGACAAAGTAGTTGCGCTAGAAGCAGAGTTTGAAAAAGCACAAGAATGGCGAAAAAAGAAGATTCAAGCTATTTCTGATGTCGAACAACAAGAGTTTCAGTCGTTAAAAGAGGTAGATAAAGAATACGACCAAGCCGCTACTGACCTTGGTGATTGTGTCTCTTTTGAAATGCTGGAAGCCGCTGGCGATAAGTTATATCAATCAACTTTACTAGAAGCCTTGTTCCCATGGGTTAGTGCCGACCCAGAACCATCACCAGACGATAATTTGATTGGGTTTCTGGACAGAATGTCCCTTGCAGAAACACGCACTTTATTTGGACATGGCGAAAGGATTTTAAAATTAAGGCAGGAGCGAAAAGAAATTGTTGATGCCGGGATTAAATCAAGAAGGGCTTTTGAAGACGGTGCTGCCGAGCTAGAGGAAAAAGCGCAAAAGGTAAAAGCAGAACTAGACGCAGAGCGTAAAATATTGAACAAAATGATTTCGTTGCAGCTGGAACATGAAGAAGCAAAAAACAGCAGTAAACAGTCTCAAACAAATCTAGTTACTGGTGAGGTTATACAAGCCAGAATTGAGGCAAATCGGCGTCAAAAAGCAATTGAGGCTACTCAAGCGCAAAACGATGAAATTGAGAGAAGCACTGACGAATTAGCGTATGATGCGTCCCTTTATCAAGAAATGGTAGACGCATACCGGGTACGGAAAAACTTCCGAAACATAAAGGTCATAAACTGGCAAAAGCAAACACGAGAAAAACGTGGTGGGAAAGCCATGAAACACGCCGTAAAAGTAATCAACGAAGCCATGCCCGAACTAATCAATTCAGAAATGCACTTAGGCTTTGAAGATTTACACGGCAGAGAAATGCTTGCCCTTCGAACTGGTGTCATCCTGCCCAATGGTGATTTAACTTTCCGTGTTGTTGACCGTTTAGATGAACAAGGTAATACCCTTTGGTGTTATCTTACGGACTACAAAACCCATTGTAACATTAGCATCCGAATCATAAACCACGGAAAGTGGCAAATTGTTACTGTTTTAAGTCATGATGAAGACCACTGGACATATTATGAGCAAAATACGGATGGTGTAGACCAGCCTGTGACACAGTTTGCTCCGGGATTTAAAACTCTTGAGCAATATGCTGAGTATCATAAGTTGATCGTTGCGCATATTGATCGAGAAAACCCTGTCGTTGCTAGTGCGTAGAAGAAGAATGTTTTACCTGAAGATAGCAATGTGGGTGATCTTAGGGCTTTTGTTGGCTTGGCTCATCTAAGACGAAAAAAAAGGCCAGAGGATAAACCTCTAGCCCATAGCTAATGCTTGTTTTCTTGTCTCGTCATTCCGTCTAAGCCACCCTCGCCCAAACGTATCAAAAGTCTTCAAAGTCCGATAGAATTGTTCACGGTACATCGCAATCCGGTTAATGACATTCGCCACCTCATGCTTCTTCACGAGCATAAGGGTCAGCGGCCCAATAGAACCATCTTCTTTGGCTTCTACAGCCCTCTGGAGCGTCCTTGCGGCTCTTCCAGTACCAGCGTTAACAGCGAAGTCAAAGACCGCCCAGTCAAGCCCTGAAGCCAAATCTTGGCAACGACATCTGTCCCAGTAATTGCGTCTGTAGATAGGCATCACGTCATGCTTTGTGATTGCCTTCATTACTTCTTCAGTGGCGTCACCACCGTAAAACTCATCGTAGACGGCTTTGGTGACACCTAAGTTCGTCATGCCACCGGGGTCATCAGGATGGTCTACAAAGCCACCTTCGTGCGCTAGCAGCATAGTCATACAAGTATCAAAGTTCTGGTTCATTTCTTAAACTGCCCTATGCTCTTGAGACCAAAGCTGGCGCCGATTGACGCTAAAATTCCCCAACTCAGCCAATCAGGGCAGTCTTCCCTAAGAAACCTGAAGCCATCAGCGATGTAGGGTTGAGCAGCTGGAATGAAACAAGCCGTGATTAAAATTATGAAACAACAAGTCCACAGTTCATCCTTGATTGAGTTATCAGACGCCTTCATAGCTGTCTCTTCCCAGTTACCGTCCTGCTGGACTTTGGTGACTTGGGCTTCGATTTTGGCGACCTCTAGCTTCTGTTTGGCTTGGACGGTCTCTTGTTTGTTCTTAATGAAGCCGCCAGCTAGTTCAGCTATTGGCCCTATGAGTGCTGTCCACATTGGTGAATGTTCCTTCTTTGACTGGAAGACACTTCCAGCTAATTGCTCTGTAATTTGGTAGGTGTTGGTTTACGTCTGACCCCATTTCCATACAGCGGGCTTTACAGCGGGCGTATGTGTCTAATGGTGGAACAAATCTGGTGTTCCTAAATTCTAGACAGTCCGTGGGGTCGCCAATGAGACAAGCGAGAACAAGTGCTTCAAACACTGGTGGCCTCCTTGATTACATAGAGAATGAGTGAGATGGCAAAGATGCCTAGACCGATACAAACAGCCCAATAGACAG
>Ga0208644_1000986_pt1 | contig 24594 bp, 28 predicted proteins | sample VirMetDEL_Nov_18_FD_184517 | JGI IMG/M metagenome (GOLD analysis project Ga0208644, IMG submission 184517) | Aqueous microbial communities from the Delaware River and Bay under freshwater to marine salinity gradient to study organic matter... | ecosystem: Environmental > Aquatic > Marine >...
TACTACTATGTAGGGTAGTATGGGGCAGAAGAGCAAAAAATAAAAAATCATTAAAAAATTATTATAGATTATCGTAATAAATTTTTTAAACATGTGATTTAAAACTTAACGACATCAATAAATTAGTTGATTAAACATATTTAAAGATTAATCAATATAAGATATTATAAATAGAATGAGTAAGACATTAACAGAGAGACAATATAAAAATCTAATAACTAAATCAAAGCAAGGTTGGGCGTGTTATTATAAGAGTGAGACAAACACACACTCAAAAATAGAGAGTTTATATTATCAAATCAATCAATTAAAAAATCAAATAAAAGGTGAAGATAAAGGAGCAATACCAGAGTTTATCCAAAACGAAATAACAGATTTATTAAAAGAACTCAAAAAAGAAATAGAATGTCCTATTTGTTATGAAGAATTAAAAAGCGATGAAATTAAATTTTCGTCGTGCGGTCATAAATATTGTGATAATTGTTTATCTAAAATTAATGAGTGTGCGATATGTCGTAAAAAAATCTATCATAAATAATATAGATGAGTGTGATAGAATGTCAAAAAGTTTTTAAATGTTTAAAAGCAGATTTTTATGATGAAAGTCATTATAATCAAATAATTAAAGACGAAGTTATGGGACTTAAAGAAAATGGCGAAATCTTATTTATAGTTATTAAAAATAATATCAAACCAGAAAATCGTCAAAGATATAAAGACGTTATATGTAAAGTCGCAAAAACAAAAACAAAAAATAGAGGAACAGCGTCGGGAGTTGCGAATGTCAAAAACTTTCCGCCAGATGCCGAAAGTTTATGCGACAAAAACGGCGAACCATTAAAAAATGATAGATTAGTATCAGTCCAATATAAACGAAAAGATGGTAGTATTTGTGGTAGATGTCAATCAAACATGGTTAGGTGTGGGTGTGCTGGATATTTTGATGCTGTCGGTGGATTGCCGTGTCGTATGGTTGGATGGTCAGCAAATAATCTAAAAAAGCATAAAATTTTAGAAGAATTATGCGACGAAATAGCAAAAGGACACGAACTATATGAACCAGCGAGTTATTATTATCAAAAAGAAATTGCTGACAAATCTAAAAATTTTTTAATGGGTGGTAGTCCATATTCCACATTAACATTAAATTATGATTTTAGAACAGCGTCTCATATAGACAAAGGAGATTTAATAGGTAGTCGTAGCACACTAACTATATTTGAGGAAATCCCAAATAATTATGAAGGATGTTATTTAGGTTTTCCAGAGTATAAAATAGCAATTGATTTAAGAGATGGAGATACATTAATCTTTGACGCCCACGAATATCACGCGAACACAGAGATGAAAGTATTAACAGAAAAATTACCTTATGATGAAGTTAATAAACAACATCACGGCGGACGCATGTCCGTAGTAGCATATTTAAGAAATAGATTAAGTGAATGTTCTAACAATCCGCAGAACAATTTAGTTTAGAGTATTCTTTAAAATTTTCGGTAAAGATATAAGCAACTTCGCAATCTTCTTGGCAACCTCTATCTTTACGACCACCTTTACCAAAATAATAAAATATATCCGCATTGTCTCCTTCTGGATTTGGTTGGAAATCCCAATACATAGTTTTATCTTTAAAAATAAAGAAGAAACGATATTTAAGTCCGTGTTTCTTTTTTTCTGCTTGTCTTATTTTATTAGCACCGACCCACAAAGTATAGTAAGTATGTGAAAAACAACGACGCGTTTTTAGTTCATTACAATCCTTTGAGTTTCTAAAATCAAACCAACTATTCTCATAGACAAATTTTTTTAATGGTTCGTCTTTGTATTCATTTTTGTTAAATTCTTCTAATAAAAGATTTTCGTATTTTTCACCAAACCTTTTGTCTTGTTGATACTGTGGGTGTTGTTGATAAGAATAATCTTTTCGTCTTCTTGTAGTTTTTGTTGTTGTAGTTGTTGGTGTGGTTGTGATTGATGAGATTGTTGTGTTCCTTGTGTTCGCCGTGCCTTCCATTTTTCTTTATGTTCTATAAACATGTTTAACCTTTAAGTAGTTTTAACATGTTTAATCCCTCTATCTAATATTAAAATTTATATAAAATAAAATCTAAATGAATGTATAGTATGAGAATAGCAATACCATCTTATAATAGAGCAAAAGTGTTGTGTAATAAAACTCTTAAATTATTAAAAGAAAGCGGTGTTAATCAATATGATATAGATTTGTTTTTATATGATACAGACCAAAATGAAATTTATGATGTAGAAATTTTTAAAACATTTGGAGAGCATAAAATTAATGTAATCATAACAGATATATTAGATTTAGGTGAAAGATTAAATTATATACTGAATGAATATTATGATGAAGGTGAAGAGGTCTTACTTATAGAAGATGATGTTTTAAGAATAAATAAAAATCTTTTAGAAGTAGCAAAAGAAGGATTTAAATTATGTAGAGAAAATAATTTATACATTTGGGGGATACATCCAACAGATAGTAAATTACAACATAAAGAAGGATATAGCACAAATTTTAAATTTATCATAGGTGTATTATATGGAGTTATAGTAAGAAAAGACCCAGAACTAAATGTCTCAATAACATATAAATGCGATTTTGAGCGAACAATATTATATCATAAAAAAGATGGTGGAATGGTTAGATTTAATGATGTATTTGTCAATACAACATATAGAGCATTAGGGGGTTTAGGTAATGATAATAAAAACGGAAGAAAAGAAAAGGAATTAATAGCAGTAAAAAAGATGATAGAAAAATATCCTAATTATTGTTATCAAAATAAAAATAAAGAGAGAGAAATTAAATTATATAGAAATCCAAAACCAAACAAAGAATTTGACATTCATAATAACACCGAAGATTATTAATCAATACTTACAATCTTTATGTCCGTGTGGGATAGTATCATAATTACCATACTCATCAATAGGTAGAATTTCCCTTTTATCATAGACCAAACCATAATCTTTTGACATTGTATAATTTTGTATATTATGTTCGGCGGTTCGTTTTAACATGTTATATTCTACTTTGATTTTTTCCCAATATCCATCTTCACCATTTAGCGATTTTTGTAGGTTTTCACTAATTAGTTCTAATATTGTCTCGTGATTAACACTTTGACTAACTTTAAAGTTTAGACCAAAACCTTTAACTTTGGTTTTATATTCTTTGACGAGTTGCCCCTTTTTAGTATAGTTTAATTCATAACTATAATTTTTTGGACCTCCCGAAACGAATGTGCCTACCATTTTCTTACCATCTAATTCATCAGTAGGTTCGCCCAGATAATCACCACATTCTATATCTATATGTTCTGGATTATTTTTATCATAAACATATATGACACTATCAGTATCAAAATATAATACTTGCCGACCCAAAGGTTTTAAAAATTCATTATATAATTTTAACCTCGCACATGAAGTTGTGAATGAAGCAATTGCGATATTTGTATTAAAATCTGTTTGTAAGAATTCTTCTTTTATATCATACCTTACTTGTTTTTTACAATGAGGCGGTTCGCCTATTTCTACCCAATCCAAATTTATAATTTCTGGATTTTTTGCTAATTTCCAAAATTCCTCTTTATTACATACGATTTCACTTTTACTCATATTAGTTCTTTGACCGAATTTACCCCATAAACTATTGAGACATAATTTAGCGATTTCTCTTAAACCCGGATTACTAACTATTTTTTCTTTTTCCATCATAATACCTTGTTTCTCAAAGTAATTCATAATATAGAGTTCTTTGCGTTGTTCTAAATTTAGATTTTTTGCTTTTTCTTTTAAATCTACTGGATAATCCCATTCTTTTCCTTCTGGTTGTTCTACCCACAAAGGAAATCCAGACGCTTCTTGTTTAATCTTTAAAAACTTTCTAATATATTTTTTAAACAGATTAGTTGTTTTATTCTCAAAATGCCAAATTTGTTCTATATGACGAATATTATAACCATTATCCAAAGCACAATATATTTCATTAGTAGTCCAGACACCTTCTTTTTCAAATAAATCAAAGAATAATTTATCGCCTTTTTGAGGTAATACTGGGTGATATAAATCTTTTGGTGCTTCTATTACACATTCTATAAATCCAAAATATTCTTTATTTTTTACTTTTTCATAATGACTATCAGTTATTTCAGTTATTTTTATTGGGTGTCCTTGTGGATATTCAGCATAATATTGGGTTGCTGGATACAAAGAAGTGAAATCTTTATATTTACCTTCTTCTTCATTTTTAAAATTATAGATTAATTTTACAGCATTAGTCCTACCACCAAAAAAGGATTTTCGCATCCATTCCACTTCATCAAACTTAAATATAGCAATTTTCTTTTGACTAAATACATTATTATAAATAGCATCTTCTAAACATTTTTTACTTTGATTATACAATTCTAAATTACCATCTTTTATAATTTGTTGAGTTGTTTTACCTTCCCACAAATCATTAAACATTTTTAACATTTTAGGATATTGTTCATCTATAAAATGATATTTAAATATCGCCATACATACGGAGGCAATAGTTAAATATTGGAAAGGGTCTATTTCGGCGACCTCTATAAACAATGTTCTAAATTTAATACAACACTTACGGAGAATATCAACATCACTAATACAATATTCTTTCATTTCTTTTTGTTGGTTCCAGACATAATTATTTTTGACTTTGTCTTCATACCATTTAATAAAATCATTTCTATCGCCTATTTTCATTTCGTCGTGATGAAAATATTTTATATGTGGCATGTCGCCGATATAATCCCAATTTTCTTTTACATTAAACCAATGAGGAAAATAACCTTTTTTAAGTTCTGTTTCACCAAAGATTTTTGGAAAATCTTTTAATGGTTTTGTAATAAAACATAAACTATCAATAAACCGAATTTTAACTTCTGGAATAGATAAATACATAATTTTACCACCAGCAAATATAGGATTGGGTTTAAAATCTGTATTTTCATAAATCCATTTTATAACAAACTTATAGTCATAACCCCTACCATTATGAGCGATAAATGTATGATTTTTATGTTTTTTCTGTATCGCCCATTTACACCACTCATCAATATTTAAATGTTCTATTGGAGTAGGGTCATCATAATACATGCTAATAGCAAACATAACTTTGTGATTTAAATCACTAATATCTGCCTCAAAATCAAAGAATATATATTTTTCACTATGACACTTTATTTGTGCTGGAAACATATAACATTTATGATTTTTATCAACAACTTTATTACAATTAGGACATTTATAATCCCCACATACATGTGTTTCTGGTGGATATAATTCTTTTACTAATACTTTTTTACATTTATGACACTTCCAAACTTTATCACATATACTTTCACCTTTACTATTAGGTGTTTTATGATTAAGAAAACATTTTTTAGTAGGAAAAAATCTTTCACAATCTTCACATTTTAATTTAAAAGTTAAATGACTTTTATGAATGTTTAAAGTATCACAATTACTATTACAACACATATTACATTTATAAATACACTTATGACAATCTTTTTTCTTATAACATTTTTTACATTTATGACAAAAGTAATCTTTCGCATAAAATCCAGCAATTCTATTAGTTGCTATTAAATGATATTCTCCTTTATTATGATATAAATATAAACATTCGTTTTCTGTATCTGGTGGTATAAAACTACAACCACTATCAATTTTGGGATATATTACTTCATTCATAAAATCACCATCTATAATGGTTATTTGGAAATTTGTGATATCCTCAAAAATTTTAACTTCTTCCAAACCACATTTAGTATCGTAAGGAAGATTTGCTTTATCCATTAATTCTATTGCTTTTTCTGTTTGTAGTTTTCTACCTTTTCGCATCGCTTCGTATTCGCTGGATTTCACGCCGTTTTCTTCTCTACAAATACCAGTAGCGATTGCTCTCGCCATCATCATATTATTATCTTTGATAACAATAATAGAACGCTTAAACGCTGTGTCAATCTTTCCAAATTGTTTTTCATTTCCCACCCCTTCCATATTATTATACTATATATAACATATTTATTCTTTAAGTAGTTTTATATTACATGTTTAATAGAAATTTTAACAACAGCACAGCACAAATCAATCAATCAATCAATCTAATTGATTAATTTAAATAAAATGATATTTACCGAAGGTTGTGAAAATCTTTGATTATTCACTCATTAAAAAAGAAATTAAATTACTTACGAAAAATTAATAGATGTTATAGTAATCTTTGTAGAAGATGAAATCGCCCAGTATTCATTACTTTCTATTGTTTCTTCTACGAGTGAATATAATATAGAAGGTTTCCAATCGCTTACATTCATAAGACCAGTTGATATAACACCTTTATGTTTAGAAGATGATAAATTTGGGTCTTCTATAATTACCCTTATTTTATCAGTTCCAGATAAACCTTCTTTTTTTATAGTTTGATTTGTAGTTTGTGTAAAAATATCATTAATTTGTGCCATAGTTAGATTATCATCTACTTCTAAATTGTATCTGTTTTCAGCAGTTCCCCAAAAATTATTTTGATGTTGTCCGCCACTTTTAACTTTATAATTTGGATTTAACATGTTTAAATATTGAGCACCATCAATCACCGCTTTTTCTTTTTTCTTAACTACTTTGACATCATTACCTAATGTTGTTTTAAAATTAACCATTTCCTCTGGACTTCCAAATTTCATAAGGACAAAACCATTTTGGTCTTTATTATCTAAAAACCTATTCTTAATTGTTGATGGGGTTGTTTTAATCTGTTTTGCTACTTCTGTAATACTACCAGATATATATTGTTTTGTTGCTGGGTCATAAGCAACTATATATTTAGTTGATGTTTCTTTTTTATTATTAGTTCTTAAAATTTTACCAACTAATTTACGATTATTAAAATTCTCAAACCTATCTATACTTTCTTTTAAATTAAAAGATATTTTTCTTTTTTTCTTTTGCTCCTTACTTAATGTTTTTAGATATTTAGATTGTTTTGCCTTTGTTTTTTCCTTTGCCCCTTCCATATATATTTATATATATACATATTAAATTAACTTTAAATAGGTTTTTATAACATGTTTAAACAAAATCAGTCGTCTTAACAAATTTTAGTGAATTTATAGATACTATCATATTTTCCACCAGTTTGTTTAATACGATTATTTGCTAAATTTACTATTCGCTCATAAGATATACCTAAATCGTTTGGCATAGATTTTAAAGTTGTGTAATCTTTCTCAAAAACGATATTATCATTAACATAGATTTTTAAGTTCCAACATAGTTTATTTGTGATGCTTCCTTCTTTTCTCATATTATCTAATATTACATATTAAATTATTTTTAAGTAGTTTTATACAATATTAATTTAAAGATATTAGTTTTAAAATTTAAAATAAAATCTATATTAAAGTATAAAATGAGTTGTGAAAATTATTGCCCCGAGTTCCATAATCAAAATGATAATGATGAATATGATAGTCCCGATAGTGATTATGAAGTTGAGAGTGTCCCCAGTAGTGATAGCGAAAACGAAAATGTATTAAATGAAATTAAAGAAGCATGTGATAAAGAAGTGGCGAAAGTCAATAAATATGAAAAAGATAAAAACTTTAAAGCAATAAATACAGAAGATTTTAAAAATTTAAGTAATGATGAAAGAATATTAAAAGTCGCAAAAGCAATTAAAGAAAGTGGTGGAATATCTGTTGAGAATATTTTAGAATTACAACAATTAATCCGCTTAATTATGGCGACACCTAATATAGAAGGATTTGAGAAATATCCTATTAATGAAACATTAAAATTATTAGAGATGATTATATACCACGCAAATTGTCATATAAATTCATTAAATATTTAAGTTTTGGGTGATTTTACAATATTTTAAAACACCTCTATCTTTAATTTGTCCGTGATAATAGTTTCTAATTATTTGACTATCTACATCTAAATAATACGCCATTTCACTTATCGTATTACATTTTAATACTTTAAAGATTTCTGTTTTTTCTGGATTTGTAAATAAAATACAATACCACAATAATCCTTTTTTATTTCCCATATAATTTAAGATATATTTTAATTTTAATTATTATCCCTACTTATATTTATTTCTTCTTTATCTTTTGGAATAATTTTTTCTGTTTCCCTTTGGGATGCTTCGCTTTCTGTTTCTGTTGGATTTTCTTCATCTTTTTTTTTATTTTTATCTTTATTATCTACTGGTGGGGGTTCTCTACTACAATCAAAGATATAACATTTATCACTACATCCTATACGACACTTACAAGCACAACGACTTTGCCATATCACTAATAATAAACTACCGACTGCTCCTAAAAATAAAACAACAGCACCAGCGAGTTGGTCAATTGTCATTTCTTTTATTTCTATACGAGAAACCATTTGTTCTTCTTCACTCACCGAAGGTTGTGAAAAACTTTGTATTTCACTCATTTAGTAATAATATATATAGAATAATTTTTTATAAGATAGGAAAAAAATTAGTAGTAATCACCCAAAGGATAATTAGTAATCCATAGGATTAATAATCATCACCACCAGCAGATACCTCCATATGCCAATTAAAAGCAGATGTAGAACCTAAACTCTCAACTTTAACATACATAGGAGGATATTTTACATTTGTATCTACACCAGTATAAAGAGTAGATACACCAGTATCAACTTTAACTTGTGGTTGTAGATTAACTAAATCACCTCTCGCAGAAGTAGGAAAAGATAAAAAGAACTTAACAACTCCTAAATAGATAGTGCTGTCGGCGTATTGTCTATATCTTATTAATGTATTTTCCGTAGATGTGCCGTGATTACTATCATTAATATATGCTGTATAAAACTCTGTTCCAGCACTATTGACTAATTTACATAATAATCTTTGACCAGCAACATTACTTCTCGCCATCATACCGACTTCTACTAAAATCTTACAACTCGGCGGAACATTAAAAGAAACATTAAGAGTTGTTGTATCTTTATCTATATTTTTATATGTTGTATTTAAACTACGAGAATATAAATAATCAGCATAAAAACTTTTACATGCTATTATTCTGGGGATATCATTTAAATAACTATAAAGATTATACTGAACTATTGGTGCTGTATCTGGCGTAGTTATATTATGAGTGCCTAAACCATAAGTAGTATCACTTAATTCTAATGCTTGTGCTGTGATATTTTTAGTTATAGTATTACCACCACCAGTATTTAAAACATTACCAGTCCCATTAAGAGTTATAGTAGATAAATATGATTGACCAGTTGATAAATCTATATAATTACCGCCATAAATATTAATACGCCCATTAGAAGAAGATGTTATACTTCCATATCCAACATTTAAAGCACCATTAAGATTAGTAGAACCCTCAATAGTTCCAGCATCTAAATTGACACATTGTATATCATTAGCACCAATAATATCTCCATTAAGCATAGAAAGATTACCACCAGCAGTATCTAAATAACCGCCAGATGTTTCTATACCACCTCCACCAGTTTCTATATTTCCACCACCACTACTGATTACATTATTATTAGTATTTAATCCTAAACAACTGACTAGTCCAGTAGAGTGATTTAATAATATAGTTGTAGCACCTCCACCAGTTAATTTACAGACAATACCAGTATTATCAATAATAGTTGTTCCAGTATCAATACTTAAACTATCACCAGATATATCAGCACCATCAATATTATTAGCAGTTAGATTTCCACTTCCTAAATCTAAATTAAGATTTAGCATATTTAGAGCAGTTCCTAAACTTAAAGTATCAAATGAAGCATCACCGCCATTAGTTAAATTATGACTATTCATATTAAATACTTCTGCTCCTCCTACTGACATAGATACTTCACCACCTAAAATTGTATTACCTCCTAATGTAATAGAATTAGATGGTATATCTGCTTGTAATGTAGAACCTAACTGAATTGAGTTATTTAAATGTATATTACCAATATTTAATACGTCTGTTGATGGTAGATATGACGCTTTCGCAGTAGCACCATCATAAAATAATACAATATTTTTAAGAGTTGTTATACCACCAATAGTCAAAGCACCAGTAGTATTGATATTTATATTACTGGCGAGTTTCGTTCCGTCAATTGTAGCATTAGCAATTTTATCATTAGTTATTGCGAGATTTTGTATCATATTTGTAGTTATTGTATTATCAGCAATAGGAACAACAGACCACTCTATTCTATTTGTTGTAGGATTTTTTGCTAAAACCATACCACCACTCCCATATTGATTTTTAATTCTAACAGCGTTGATTGTTTGAGGTAAATCTAAAATATCACAATATATTTCAGTAGAACCAGACAAAGTCCTATCTTCATTTCTATTACTCATTTATATTAATATAGATAATAATTTAAAACTAACAAACATTTGATTTTTTATTATTTTCTTAATTAAGTTATAATAATGAGCGAAAATGAGGGACTTAATCTAACATTAAAGGAAAATATAGTAGAAACTGATGAATTATCTGGTGATGAAGGAACATCTACTAAAAATATACAGAAACCTAAAAAACCTCGCACAAAAGCACAGATAGAAGCATTAGAGAAAGCACAAATAGCAAGAAAACTCAAAGCACAGCAAAAGAAAGAAGAAGAAGATAGGTTTTTTGAGGATAGTCAATATTTAAAATCTCTTACTAAAAAACAAAGAAGCATGTTAAAAGCGATGGCATTAGAAGAGAATGAAATCAATGAAGACATACGAAATGCTCCTATACAAAAAAGAACTCGCCAACCAAAAATAATTTATGAAGATGACCCCAGTAGCGATGAAGAAGTTGTAGTAGTCAAAAGAAGACCAAAACCTAAACCGAAGGTAATCTACGATAAAAAGAAAAAAGCACCAAAAAAGGTCATTTATGAAGAAGAATATACCGACGAAGATACAGAAGACGAAGAGATTGTAAAACAAATCCAAAAACCTAAAACTAATAAAATTGAGAAATCAAATAATATAGCATATGAAGAACAATTTGACGACCAGTATTATTATGAACCTCAACCACTAACATATAGCAGTATAGGTCGGTTTTTATAAAAAATATATTAGATATATTATATATCTATGAATATTAGGGAAACAGAAGCAGATGAAAAAATAAAAATATCAAAGTTTAATTTTAGTTGTGATGATGTAGATGAAAGTATCCCTAAACCATTACCACAGATACTCAATTTTTTTATGTTAATCTGTGGAAGACCGGGTTCTGGTAAGACTTCGTTGATACTTAATTTAATCTGTAAAAGAGGAAAAATGTTTAATAAAAAGTTTGATAAAGTATATGTATTTTCTCCATCATTACTAACTATGAAAGATGAACCATTTGGCGAACTCCCAGAAGAGCAAGTTCATAATGATTTAACATTAACTAATTTTGAGAAAGCACTCACAGATATAAATGGAACTGGTGAAAAATGTTTATTTATATTAGATGATGTCGTAAATGATATGAAAAGAATGGATTTACAAACAATCTTATCAAAAGCACTTATGAACCGCAGACACCTCGCTGGTGCTGGTGGTTCAGTAAGTTTTATCATTACAACGCAAGTATATAATAAAATACCAGCACCGATTAGAAAAACGGCATCGCATATTATATTATATCATACAAAAAATAAAAAAGAAATAGATACGATATTTGATGAATTAATTATCATACCACAAAAAGATTTTTATGAAATCTTAAAATATTGTTTTGATAAAAGACATAATTTTATTTATATAGATGTCAATAAAAGTTATGATAAAATGTTTCACAAATGTTTTAATCAATTAGAGTTTTCATCTAAAAATGAAAGTGGTCTTTAACGGAACGATGCTTCGCTAACCTAATGCTCTATCAACGATTATTTTATCATTTGCTTTTATATGTCTAACTTGTTCTACTCTGTTTTGGACTACATGCCTACTATCACTACCTCTCGGCAACATAGTATTTGTTCTATGGGCGAGTAATCTATAATTTTCTGCTGGGAAAATATTAATTGACCCTATACCACCCCTATTTCGTGCCTCAAATTTTTCTTTATGATTAATTAATACTGGGTCTTCTTTCATTTTATATAGTATAATAATATTTTAATTTAAGATGTTATTTTTTATTTTTCTTTTTAGTTCTATTTTGTTCTCTAATTTTTCTTTGTTCGTCATAATATTCTTTTTTAATTTTTTTGACTTCTTCTATATTTTTCATATATAATTTTCTATCATTTGCTCTTCTTAACGCCATATCTAATCTATGATATTCGTTTTTCTGTGCGTTTGACATTTTACCATAATTAACACCAACTTTATCTACAAATTGTTCTGGTGTCATACGAGGTTTTTGTTTTGGTGGTGGTTTTCCAGATGTTTCATTTTGGTTATAATTACATGTCATATACCGACCGCCACTATTATTATATCTCCACCAACATTTTGGGTCGCTCATTTATATTATTATAATATAAAATTTTATTTTCCATTAATCAAAAGATATTATAAAAGGGTTTTCTTTATCTGTATTTCTTATTTGTAATCCAATAGAGTTATTTACTTTTTCTGCTTTCTTTTTATTTCTTTTAGTTTCTTTTTTGATTGTTTTATTATTTAATTTATCTCCCCAATGATATCTCGCAATAATAGGTAATAAATCATCTGGAATTTTTGGATAATGTTTTTTATACCATAACAATCCTTCCTCTTCACTTTTAATATTTAAAAATGATAATGGAGTATGTTGAGTATGTATTTGTTTTCCATCTGTTCTATTATTATTTAATACTTCGGGAGATATAGTATAATCTAAACAATCACTATCTAATGGATAAACCATATTTACATTATTATTTTCTTTTTCATTTACTCCAAAAAAATAATTTAATTTAGGGTCTAATTGATTATCTAATTCCACACTACCATCTTCATTTTGATAATAGTTTATATAATCAACATTCCCTACTTTATTAATTGGATGTTTATCTAAACTTATACGCGTTTGCCATTTACTATCAATTGATATAAATGGATTTTTAATTAAAGGGTCTCTATCAGTTTCAGCATCAGTAATAATTAATTCTTTGAGTTTTTCCTCTAATAATTTTTTTTCATCATTACTTAAACCAAAGGTATGCTTCGCTAACTCCATTTTATATTATAATATAGATATTATTTTTTTATTTTAAACCTTTTAGAATTCCAAATTTATCTAAACCAAAGGTATGCTTCGCTAATTCTTCTAAATGGATATTTATCAATTCAGTTATTTCTTCACTACTATCTCTTTTGATTTTTTCTAATTCTTTTATATTTTCTTTTAACCTATATCTTACAGAGCATTTACCTAACTCAAATAAAATTAAAGGTGCTGACATAATCGCAAAAGATATTCCACCAATCCAAAACCAATTCATTTATACTTTATCAGATATTTTATTTTTTTTATTTTTACCTAAAACTTTATAATCTTTAACTAATCCTTGTGCTATATTAATCTGTGTGATACCTTCATCGCAACTCATAAAAGGAGTGGGAAAGTATAAATAATTTATTAATTTAGTTTTAGATAAAAAAACATCTAAATGACAATACTTCTTTTTAGAATTTAAAATATTGTTTAATAATTCATTTGTTTTCTCATATGTGGGATAATATATCGCATAAGTTCCAGACCATCTAAATTTATCATAATCTATTTTATTTAGACCTTCTTTAAAATTATTAACTATATCATCAACATGTTCTTTTCGCCATTTATTATCTTCTTTCCAATTAGAAGGATGTCTTATAACACCCCCGAATAAACAGATTTCATTTATATTTGATGTATCAATATCATAAACTTTAATACTATCATCTTCACAGATTACAACATCATTTAATTTTTCATCAACAATTTTTTTCATCATTTTTAAATGAGAATTAAAACAACTCGCAGTAGCATCTTTTAATTTTTGACATGTATTATATCTAAAATTAAATTTATCTATAATTTCTTCACCACTTACACATTTAAACCATTCATAATCATAATTTAATTTTTCTCTTCTATTTTTACCAATTTCAGTATCCATAGATAAAACAATAATCTTCACCATTATATCTTAAAAAGATAAAATTATTTTTCACCGAAGGTTGCGATAAAATGTTATTTTTATCGCTCATATTTTTTACAATTTTTCATTAGTGATTTTAAACATTGCCCTTCTAAATTAAATTTATCTATAAAATCCTTAACGCTTTCTTCGTATGATGGTTTATTCCATAATATCCAACGACTTAAAGCACCAGCAGTTAAAGGGTTATTCCAATCTTCATTTTCTTTATGACGCTTTAAATATCTTTTCATTCTTTCTTCGTCTTTATGGATTGTATAATCACTCATCCCCTCCGCTCCAAAATGTATAACTTTTGTTTTATTACATTTAGGACACTCAAAAATAGCAGTGAATTTTTTACCTTTTACTTTACTCTTTACGATTTTAAAATTCATATTTTATACTTTAATCAAATATTTTTATTTCTTTTTCTTTCCTCCTTTTTTCTTTTTAGCACCACCGCCACCCATTTTCTTTTTGACAATAGCATCTAAAAGATGTGCTGGTAATTTATCATATTGTTTTTGTGTGATAAGTCCTTTTTCTAAACCTTTCTTTCCTAATTCACTCGGCATGTTTATAATATATGATATAAATTAATTTTTACAAATATTAATAATTATTATCCGTTAGGATTAACCTTCGGTATTAATATTAATTATCATTTCCTTTACGATATAATCTTTCTAATCTTTTGTTTTCTAAAATATCATCATAAATTCTTAATATTTCTTCTAATTGTTCTGTTGATGCTCTTCCAGTTAAAAATCTTTCTAATGTTCCCCTATCTCTGGTTGTGATAGCACTATCAACACGATTTACTCTAAATTGTGCTAATCTATCATTTAATAAACGGACATTACCCGTTTTACTTTGTAATACTCTCTCAAATTTAGTTTGTATTTCTGGATTATCACTTACTTTTACAACTGGTCTTCCAGCACCAACACGACTTCCGCCTTTTGTTTCTACTAATTGACCCCCACTAATTATTCTATCTGCTGTTTGTATTAATGGACTATCATTATTTAGTAGAGGACTTCCGTATGGTTTTCCTTCTAATATAATACTATTTTGCCCTCTTAATAAACCTAATACTCTTTGATGTTCGCTTATATTTCTATCATATTGAGTTTTTGCTTCTTGCCCCATACCACTTTTTCGTGCTCTTTGTAATGATAATAACTCTAATGATTTTTCTAATTTTGCTATAAATTGTTGATTATTCATTATTCTTTGTTCTCTTTCATTTTGTTCGTTTCCACTTTCATCACTACTACTACTATCACCTAAATAACGCGTTCCTATTTTTGCTAATCTATCTGCTTGTTCTTTTGATACACCTCTTCTTAATTGTTCTCTTCTTATTGTTGCTCTTTCTCTTCTTCTTCTATCAGCGATATTTTCACCTTCACTACTGCTTTCTTCTGGTTCTCCAAATCCAGATACTTCTAAATCTCCACTTTGACCAAAGAAATCTTTTGGTGATAATGCTTCACTTAATAAACTATCTACTTTAATTTGTTGTCTTTGGAGACGCTCCGCTGTTTTTAAAACTTTTTCTGGTGATAATTTTCTTAAATCTCTAAATTTTTCTTCTGTATCTGTATCTGTTTCGCTCTCTCCTTCTGGTTCTGGTTGAGGTTTCTTTGTTGCTACTTCTGTCTCTGTTTCATCGGTTTCACCTCCTCTTTGTTCTGGTGATGATGGTGGTGTATCTCCTTCTTTTGCTATATCTCCACCAGTTTTGACAAATTGTTCTAATGCTACAAATGGGTCATCTAAATCACTTTTTAATAATGTGCTTTCTTTTGGTGGTTTTTGTGGATTTGGGTCTATATCTAAAAGTTGTTGTTGTGTTTGACTAAATGGTTTTCTACCTTTTGCTATACTACTATATGATGTATCTGTTCCACTGCTTTCTCCTTCGCTTCCACTACCAGCAAAATAATCACTTAATAAATCTACACCAGACCCTATACTTCCTCTTCTAACTTCTGGTTCTTCACCTAATCCTAATGGTGCTGGTGTTGATTGTCTTTGTGGTGCTGGGTTAATCGCATCTCTTAAAACATTAACGCCAGTTTGTATTCCAGATTGTATCGTTTGTTGTATATCTGCTAAAATTCCAGATTGTTCTCCTACTTCTGCTCTTCTTTGTATATCCCTTTGTCTTTGACTTAATTCTCTTTGTCTTTCTTCTTGTTCCCTTCTACGCATGTCATCAAACTCTCTTTGTTGTTCTTCTCTTCTTTGTGCTATTCTTTGTGCGATTGTTGATGGTAATGCTGTTGGTTCTGCGACTACTCTTTCTTCTCCGCTACTGCTTTCTCCTTCGCTTACAGATTGTAATGCTAATGGGTCTAATTCTATATCACTTTGTTCTTCTTGTTGTTGGATTGCGTCTGCTAATAGATTTTGTGCTGGTGGTAAGTTTTCGTATGCTCTTTGACCTAATGCTAATGCCCCTCTTCCAACAATTCCAGCACCAGTAGCGACTGCTCCACCTATCACACCACCTATATCTTCCGCTGATGGTAATGCTTCTACTGCTCTTTCTCCTATTGTTGATAATCCAGCACCTACACCTCTCGCAACAGCACCGCCACCAGCACGACCTAAATCTATTAATGCTTCTGCTCCTCTTTGTGCTAATGATGGTTCATCTCTTTCACTTCCCGATTGTCTTTCTACTATTACACTACTTTCATCACTACTACTTAATGCTCTTTCTTGTTCTGGTGCTGATGGTTGTTGTCTTCTTTGTGGTGGTGGTTGTCTTCTACGAGATGCTGGTTGTCTTCGTGCTATTGCTCTTTGTTCTTCTGTTGGTGATGAAAATCCTTCACTACTACTACTATCACTACCTAAATTTCCACCACCCCTTCTATCTATATTTGCTCTACGACCTCTTTGATTTGCTACTGCTCTCGCACCTTCATTATTTATTACAATACCTCCCGCTTCTACACCGACTACTCTTATATTTGGATTTACATTTATTCTGGGATTAACTTCTACATTTATCGGTGGAGGTGCTATATTCTGTCCAGCACGAACATTAGCATCTAATCTATCTATACGAGCATTCATTTCAGCAATACCTCTACCTATATCGTCTGGATGATTTGCTGGTGCTGGTCTTTGTCCCATTAATGCTTCTATTCTTCTTCTTTCTAATTGGCGTTCTGCTCTTTGTGCTACTAAATCTTGCCTTCTTAAATCTAATTCTTCCCTTCTTAATCTTCTTTCCGCGATTGCTTCTACTTGCCTTTGTTGTTCTCTTTGTTGTTCTAAATTAAATCTTCTATCTCTTTCTGCTCTATCTTCTATACGAATTCTTCTTCGTTCTTCATCGCTCGTTGATGTTTTATCTCTAAACTCAAAAGCATCTTTTAAAGTTCTTTCTTTTTTTACTGATGTTGATGTTGGTGGTCTTCCAGCACCTTTTCTATTACCTCTTTTTATGATATTTATATCTACATCAACATTACCTTTATTTTCTGTTCTTACTGATGTTCTACTTAATCCACTTTTATTAACTACGATTTTCTTAGCATCGCTTACCTTCGGTTTATCTGTTTTTCTGTGTTTTCCTTTATTCTCTGGTTTGCGTTTTTTAGTTTTTCCAGTTGTCGCTTCACTAATCCTTAACGATTTTTGTTGTGCTTTTTGATATGTCTCCATTCTACTTTGTTGAGTATTCCATTGGTCAAACTTACTAAACATTTTATATTATATTATATTAAAATATTTCTATTACATCCAAAATTATTATATTATATATATTATAAAAATGACTTTTATCGTAATAAGTAAGGGCGGATATCATTATGTCAAAAATACTAAAACTGGAAAAGTAGGGTCTAACAAATTTAAGAGTAAAGAAAACGCCCAAAAACAAGTTAAAAATCGTCAGCGTTTTTTAACTATGATTAAAAATAAAACATAATATATATTATAAAGATGTCATACGCATTAGAAACACATGCTTTACCATCAAAAATTATTTATATGGATAGTAGAGATGCCTCAACTTATTTAAGTGAGGGTAATTCATATTTTCAGTATGTTTTAAACGAACAAATAGAAATCCCAGAGAATATGAATTGTTTAGTATCTTTAAATGGAGCAACTATTCCTTACTCTTTTTATAATATTAGAGAAGGTGTCAATGATAAAATAGATTTTTCTATTGTAGAAAGTGGAACTCTAAATGTTGGAACTGGGACTTTTACAATCCCCGCTGGTAATTACTCGGCAATTAGTTTAGGTAATTATGTTGAGGAACATTTACCAGATGTCGTATTAACTGGAACAAATTACTTTTTTACTTTTACTATGGATTATCAACCAGATAGTCAAAAATATCAATATGCTATTGCTGGTGCTGGTGCTGATGCTCTTAAAGTTTTAAATATTACTTTATTATTTGATACTGGTGCTAATGCTTCTTCACATGCTCGTATAGAATTTGGTTTTAGACAAAGAGATGTTATAATCACACCCATTTCTTCATTAGCAGATAGAACGAGTGATAATGTCATAGATATTAATGGGTCTATTCACGGAGTTTATATAAGAACTAATTTAGTTTCATCTGGAACATTAGATACTCAAAATGGAACATTCTCTAATATATTAGCGAGAATACCAATTAAAGTCCAAAGTGGCGGAATTATTTTTAGTGAAAGTAATACAAATACTCATAAAAGTTTAGTTGATGTAAGAAATATTAGTATCTTAACTATTAGATTAACAGACGAAAGAAATAGAATATTAGATTTAAATGGTCTTCATTTCCAAATTGGAATACAAATTGATTTTGTCTATAAAAGACCACGCGAAGTCCCAGAAACACGAATAGAACAAAGAACACCACAAAATACTTATGATGTCCAAAGTGATTTAACTGGAACAAAACGAATACAATTAGCAATGGAAAATCAACAATTAAGAGAAGAATTAAAAAAATATCAACTTAAATATAAAGTAGGGCGCCCTAAAAGAGTTGGAAGACCATCAAAAACTAAAATAAATGAATAGTGATACTCAATATAATAAATATTATATATAGTATAAATAAATGAGGTTAGGATTTAAAATCGCAGATAGTTTAGGTGGTGTTGCTCGTTTAGGTAAAAAAGTATTAGGTGAAACTTCACGAATAGGTCATAAAATTAGTAGTGATGGTGGAAAAATTTTAAGCACTATTGAGCGTGTCCCTATTGTTGGGACTGCTCTCGCCCCAGCAACCGCAGTCGGTAGAAGTGCCATTGGACTAGTCCAGAATGTCGCAGACCTTGCTGGTGCTGGTGAAAAATTACTCGGTGCTGGTGAAGCAGTCGTTAGAGGGGGTGCGTCTGCTATAAGAACTGGTGATGTTGCTGGTGCTATTGATGCTATCCGTAGAGGTAAAGATATTAAATCGGGTGCTATGAATGATTTAGAAAGGGCAAGGAAAGTCGCAACTGACGCAGTAGCAGTTGGACGCTCTGTTAATAGTGCTTTCGCACAAACTCAAAGAAACTTAAATAGAGGTGTAGTTGGTAGTATTCTCGGTAGTTTAACCGACCCATAAACGAAGTATGCTATCGCTAAACGAAGTATGCTATCGCTAAACGAAGGTTGCTTTCTCTAATATTAAGATTTATAAAATAAAAAATATTATATAATATTATAAATAAACATGTCTGCTCTATTAGAATATGAAAGATTAATGAATACATATTACTATTCCTTAACGAGTCAAAATGGTAATCCACGCGATGAAATTGGTGATTTTGTTTTTACTATCCCACCATTCCCTCAAAAGAAACATAATGAAAGTCAAAGAGCAATTTTTAAATTAAGAGGTTGTGTTATTGCCGACCAAATTATCGCACAGCAAGTAGGTCAAACTTCTTTTTTCTCATTAGAAGTTAGTGGTCTTAATGGATTAAATAATAATTATAACTCTACTAATGCTGGTGGTGTTGCTGGTCAATTGATGAATAATTCTAATAGATTTATGATACCAAATGTCTATGATGTTGGTAATAGTCAAACGGGTCCTATCGGTGCTCCCGCTGTTGATGAAACTATACAATTAGCAACTATTACTGGGTCTTTTGATTTAACTAATTCATATGCCTTCGCATGTGGTAATCCAGTAGGACAAACATTATCATTTAAAGTATTTAGTGATGCGGGGGCACAAATCGGTGCTAATGTTTTTTTAAATACTATCGTAATGTTTAGTATAGAATTAATTGATAATGAGTGAAAAACAAAGTTTATCACAACCCGCCCAGTGCCTTTTGGTTCGGTGAATAAATTATCGTTATTATTCGTGTATCGTTAAGGAATAAAAATGAGTGAATAATCAAAGATTTTCACAACCTTCGGTGAATAAAAAAAAATATTGATAAAAAATTATTTTAGATTTATTTTAAATATTTAAGTATCTACGAGTATCTACGAGGATTTATTCGCTTTCCTCTTCGCTTTCTTCTTCTTCTTCTTCATCACTTAATACTACTATATTACCATCTTTATCTCTACAACAATCACTACACTCTAAACATATATTCCATCTTTTAAAATTTGGATGGAACATTTCACCTTCTTTAAAGAAGTATTTATCCCAACATTCTTTACAACGATATTCTTCATCACATACTTCTAAATGTTGTCCCCCACAATTTTTTTCCCTACATGTCATTTTATAGACAACATCTTCTAATGAATTATATTTTTCTTCTTCTTCATCATATACATTAATCTCTATGTCTTCTTCACAACAATGACAAAATCCGCCATATGTTTCATCATTATAAGCATCCATTTCTTCATCATTTATCATAGTTCTTATTTCTAAATCTAAACAATTATAAAAATATTTACTATCTTCTACTAATGAAGATATATCATTTTTATTTTCTTCTTTTCTTAAATCATAGTTTTCATATGCTTCTTTTTCAGTAATTAAACTTTTTGATAAATTATAATTTATAATAATTATATCTCTGTTTAATGTTTCTAAACTACTGATATAATTTTCATATCTTTCACCAAAATGTTTTATTTCACATTTCCATCGTGTTCCATTAATTAGATAATATTTTTTAATTGTATCAATAATTTCTAATGGTATATTATATTTATGAAATACGATATTAAGATAATTCCATATTTCCCTATTTCTTTTAAACATGTTATTTTTTACTAAAACGCCCATTATTTAATATATTATATATACATAATTAACCTTTAAGTAGTTTTAATTTACATGTTTAACAACAATACAGCAAATATCTGTCAATCTAACACTAACAAAAAGATGTTTTTAAAATAAAATATTACTTAAATTATAAAATGGAAAGAGTTCATCCCCCAGCGTTAAATTATGATAATATTTTACCAGTTGCCGTAGAAAGTCGTTCCAATCGTAGAAGTTTCCCTCCCGTTAATGGGGATACTTTTGGAAATGCTAATGGAGCAACAACTATTCGTATTGATGTCAATGCTGATAGTATGTTAGATTGTGCTCATTCATATCTAAATGCTACTATCACTAATGGTGGAGGTGCTAATACTACTTTATTCCCAGAAATTTGTTGTCCCAGTTGGATACAGCGACTTCGTATAGAAAGTGGTGGCGTAGTCGTTGAAGATATAAATGAATATGCTCGTCTATATGCTATGATGTCATTACTTCAATGTCCCAAAGATTACATTATGAATAATATGAGCACGCAAGGTCTTTACCCTAAAATGCTTTCTGGTGCTCTTTTAGATGGTGGTGCTGGTGGTGCTAATAGTATTACATTATCCACTGTGAGCGGTCATACTGCTGCTAATGGTGCTGGTGAATATGAGATAGAAGTTCATTATCCGTTTGAGGCACAATACGCTGTCGCTGGTAATGATACTGCTGGTGTTCAAATTGGCAACGCTGCCGCTAATCAACCTACCGCTGGTGGATTAGTTAATCATCGTCTCGGTGGTTCTTATGGTATTGGTAATAATGCTACAAAAACTATGTCATTCCCACTTATTTCTGGATTTCTCAATATGGATAAATACATTCCACTAATTATGATGAACTCTGGTTTTACAATAGAAATTCATCTACACGATGCTCTTCGTGTTGGCGTAACTCAAACCGAAGCAGTCGGTGCCGCCGGACCAGTCGCCAATAGTGTATGGACTATTTCTGCTGTTGAGTATGTAGCACATCTCATAGATTTAGATAGGTCATTTTACGAGCGTCTTCGTGCTGTTATGGAAAGCACTGGTGGTGTCTTACAACTCGCCGGACAGACATATCGCCACTTTACAGCACAAACTCCCGTAGGTGCTGGACCTCACACTGTTTCTATCCCAGCACGAGTTAAATCAGTTAAAAGTATTTTCTGCTCTTTTATTGATAGCACACAAGTCGGTGTTAATACTGGTTATGATAGTTCTGTCTTCCAGAATGCTAATATAGATAGTTTTAGATTTGAGATTGGTTCTGTCCGCTATCCACAGCGAGATGTCCGTGTTGCTTCTGGCGGTGTCCCCGGTGCTCACAAAGAGTATTTGGTGGAACTCCAAAAGGCAATGGGTAAGTTAGGTGATTATCAGCACCAAAACGCATTCTCAATTAAACATTGTCTCAACGCAGAAACAGCGCGAACTCCCGATGGTGCTAATCAACATGTTTTATCAGCATTTATTATTGGTTATGACTTTGAGGCATTCCAGCGTGTCGCATTAGAAGCGGGTATCAATACAGCGGATAGGTCTCTTCCTATTCATTTTATCTTTAATAAAACTGGTGCTACTGCTAATCCTACTCGTTTAGACATGTATGTATTATGTGATGCTATTTACTTTATCAATTTAGATGGCACAGTCTCCGTTTCTGTGTAAATTAATTAATATAATATTTCTTTTTAATAAAAAAAAGGTGATACTTTAAGAAATAGTCATTTTTTATATTTTTTATATTACTTTAACTAATACTCAAATTCGTTAAGGTTTTAGGCGGTTGTTAAATCAACATATACTTTTTATATGATATATTTTAAAAACTCGTAAAAATTTGTCAAAAAAAATAAATTAAATTAATTATAATTATATATATAGGTCATAATAATTCACAAGGAGTATAGAAATATTTTGATTAGAAATATTTGACTCATTTTAACAACAATACAGCACGCATAATAGATTTTTTTTTTTCATAAAAATATATTTACAAATTTAAAAATATACAAATTTACAAATTTACAAATTTAAAAAATTTACATGTAAGAAAAAATTTAATTAAAAAATTATATTATAAAAAATTTATATTAAAAATTAATTTTTATTTATTTATTTTATTTTTTTCTTTTTTTTTATTTTGTTTTCTTTCCCCTTTTCTTCTTTTCTGGTTTTGTTGTTTCTTCTAATACTTTAAAACATTCTTCCAGTTCTAAATTTTCTTCTACTTTTTCTTTTTCTTCTTCTTCTTTTTCTTCTACTTCTTCATTTTCTTCATTTTCTTCATTTTCTTCATTTTCTTCATTTTCACAAAACCAAAAATACTTTCCTAATTTTTCTTTTTCTTCTTCGTTCCATGTTGTTGTAATTTCATTTTCCCCATAAAATTTCTTTACCCATTCTAAATGGTTTTTATTTCCTATTTTTCTTTCTAAAATACTTTCATAATTCCACCAACCACCAAAAACACCATAGCAACCATTTTTTAAAAGTTTATGTTTTTTAATTTCTTTTAAATGTTTCCCGCATAATAATTCACCATTTTCACATTCTTCATTACACTGAATAACGCGTTTATTACTACACCAATTTAACGAATAACACTTTCCGCAAAGTAATTCTTCATTTTCACTATAAAAATTTTTAGGTTTTTCTTTTGTTGTTTTTGTTTTTGTTGTTTTTTCTGTTTTCTTTTTAAAAGTATTCTTAATAAAATTTTTAATATATTCTTCTTTTTCTTTTTCTTCTAATTCTAAAAATTTATTGTATTCATTTTTTACATATTCATTTAATTCTTTGTTTTCTTGTTCTTCTTTTAGTTTCTTTTCTTCTTGTTCTTTATTCTTTTTTAATTCATTCATTTGTTTTAAAAGTTCCGCCAGTTGTTCGGCGTTCATGTTTCCAAATTGTTCCATATTATTATATTTATATATATACACTAAACTTTTAAATATGTTTAAAATAACCAATTAACCAAAAAACGCTTTTTACTATTTACTATTTTTTTATATTCACTAATTTAACCCTTTTTAATATATTTTATATACATAATTAATCTTTAAGTAGTTTAAAATTACATGTTTTTAAAAATTTATTACTATAATCTATAATAAATTTTTTATGTTTTTTTATTTTTTGCTCTTCTGCCCCATACTACCCTACATAGTAGTA
>Ga0208644_1000988_pt1 | contig 24582 bp, 22 predicted proteins | sample VirMetDEL_Nov_18_FD_184517 | JGI IMG/M metagenome (GOLD analysis project Ga0208644, IMG submission 184517) | Aqueous microbial communities from the Delaware River and Bay under freshwater to marine salinity gradient to study organic matter... | ecosystem: Environmental > Aquatic > Marine >...
ATATGAAAAAAGAGAAGTTGACAAATCGTAGGCCGTCTGGTAAAATTGAGGTTCGATGCCGAAGCTGTGGCAAGACTGAAAAAGTCTCTCCATTGCTGGTTTATAAAGATGAAGATGGTTATAGATATAAGTGCAATAGATGTTCATGCAGTGCAGGATAACGGTTATCAAGTTTAGATTTCGGACCCGTTCCTACCTTAAAACTTGATGAGGCTCAAAACGGGCATTTTTATTTGGAGGTTTTATATGCCTTTTCAAGATGTAGCAGCAGAGCGAGCAATACTTGCTGGTGTATGTAGATATGGTATTGATGCATATTATGATGTTGCAGATTTAGTTGAACCTAATAGTTTTACATTAGATTCTAATCAAATTATTTATTCATGCCTAAAGCATATCTTTACTGTAGAAGAAAAAACTACAGTAGATTTAGCATCTATTCTTTCTGCGGCAAGAGCCATAGGAGTATCTGAATTTCTATCTAGTAAAACAGAACAACAACATTTAGCAAGTATCATTAAGTTTCCGGTTGATAGTAAAAACATTAGAGGTTTCGCACAAATTGTGTGTAAGCTAGATATTGCTAAGAAGATTTATGATCAACTAGAAATTACTAGAGAAAAATATCTACATTTAAAAGGTCATGAACCAGTATCACATATATTAGGAATCGCTGAAGAGTCTATCTTTGATTTTATGTCATTACTAAATGGTGGCGATGAAAATCCAAAAAGACTTTTTGAACACATTGAAGAACATCTAAGTGATCTGGCAGATAACAAAACTGATCAGGTTGGAATAGGAACTGGTTTTCCACGATATGATTTTGCTATTGGTGGTGGATTAAGAAGAGGAACTGTTAATGTAATTGGGGCTAGGCCAAAAATCGGGAAGACATTATTGGCTCAAAATATGGGGATGAACATTGCTAAGAAAGGAATTCCAGTATTAGATCTAGATACTGAAATGATGTTTAATGATTTTCTTAATCGTACTATTGCATCAGAATCACAGGTAAGTATTAATGATATTGAGTCTGGTAAGTTTGATAGCAATGCACTGTCTAAGAATAAAGTTTATAATAAAACACAAGCAGTAAAGGGAGTTCCTTATTATCATATTAATATTGGTGGTAAGCCATTTGAAGATCAATTAGCTATTATGAGAAGATGGCTAGCTCGTCATGTTGGACTACGTCCAGATGGAACAGCTAAAGAATGTGTAATCATTTATGACTACTTGAAATTAATGAATAGTGCAGATATTAAAGATGTTGCAGAATTTCAAGCTCTTGGATTTATGATGACCGCACTACATAACTTTGCATTAAAATATGCTGTTCCAATTTTATCTTTTATTCAATTAAATAGAGATGGTATCACTAAGGAGAGCACAGATGCAGCTTCAGGTTCTGATAGAATTATTTGGTTATGCAGTAACTTCACTATTTATAAGGTTAAATCTGATGAGGAGATCGCACAGGATGGTGCAGAAAATGGAAACAGGAAATTGGTTCCTATTATTGCTCGCCATGGTCAAGGCTTAGAAGATAAGGACTATATTAATGTGAAAATGCAGGGACAATATGCACATTTACAAGAAGGTTTAACTGCTAAAGAATTAGAAGATGGTGGTAGTTATGTTGATGACGAAGAAGAGTTCCAAAATGAGACAGAAGACGTTCCGTTCTAATGAATATAAAGATCCCGCAAAGCTTGAACAACTATGCTGGGATGCGGTAGAATTTATAGATGTTATTTACGATCATTTTAATATTAATATTAAGTATAGAAATGATCAACTAATCAAATCAGCATGTCCAGTGCATGGTGGTGATAATTCTGTTGCATGTAATTTCTATCCTTCTGGAGATCATGTTGTCCATTGGAAATGTAGGACACATAGTTGCGAAGATCATTTTGGTAAGAATATGATCGGATTTATTAGAGGATGTATATCAAGATCTAAATATGAATGGGAACATAAGGGTGATAAAGAAGCTACCTTTGCTGAAGCTGTAGATTTCTTACTCGAAATCACTGGACAAAAATTTAGCGATATCAAAGAGAAAGATAATTCTATTTTAGAAATGTCTAGATTTAATACTATGGTATGGACTATGTTTGGTGATAGTGAAGATGGTCCAATCTCAAGTATTACTAGAGAGTTTTATCGAGAACACACAAAAATTCCTGCCCAATATTATCTAGATCGCGGATATTCATATGAAGTACTAAATAAATATGATGTTGGATTCTGTGATAAAGAAGGTAAGCAAATGTATAATAGGTGTATTGTTCCTATTTACAATCAGGATATGACCTCTATTGTAGGATTCAGTGGTAGAAGTATTTTCGGCCAATGCGAAAAATGCAAGTTCTATCATGACCCAGAAGATCGTTGCAAGTTTTTTCCAAAATGGAGACACTCTAAGGGGTTCCAGAAAGAAAAATGGTTGTATAATTATTGGTATGCTAAAGATCATGTCAAAGATAGTGGGGCAGCTATTTTGGTAGAATCACCAGGAAATGTATGGAGATTAGAAGAAGCAGGCATTCATAATTCAGTTGCAATTTTTGGAACAGCACTTAATCAATCACAAAAGGATCTATTAGATAGTTTAGGTGCCATGTCATTAATTATACTTATGGATAATGATGATGCTGGAGAAAGTGCCGCTGCTAAAATAATACATGCGTGCTCTAATCAATATAGAATTTATAAACCAACTATCAATAAAAATGATATTGGTGATATGACACAGGAAGATATTCGTAATTTAATTTTACCATATGTTTTAGAAGCTAAGGAATATTACAAATGACTAAGATCATAGGATTTGCTGGTAAAAAGCAAAGTGGTAAAAATACATGTTGTAATTTTTTATTAATGTTAAAGCTTTATGAAAATGGAATTTGTAGAAAAGCTAGTCTAGATGATCATGGAAATATTTTAGTATCCGATATTTTTGGGGAGACGGTATCTGGTTCAGAATGGATACCTCTAACAGAAGAATATGTTGACATTAGCCAATTACTAAGAAGTTTTTATCCATGCAAGATTTATGCTTTTGCAGACACATTAAAAGAATTTGCAGTAAATGTATTAGGACTGGAGTATAGGCAGGTATATGGAACTGATGCAGATAAGAATTCTCCTACTCATTTAAGATGGGAAAATATGCCAACAGACTGCATAGGTTTAAGCGGTCCAATGACTGCTAGAGAAGTTCTACAATATTTTGGTTCTGACATTTGTAGAAAGATGTATGAAAATATTTGGTTTGATGCTTGTATTCGTAAGATTAGAAAAGATGCACCAGAACTAGCACTAATTTCTGATGTAAGATTTCCAAATGAAATTACTGGTATCCAAAAAGAAGGTGGTATTGTATTTGGATTACCAAGAGATATTTATAACAACTCAGATGCTCATAGTAGCGAACAAGTAGATTTGTCGTTATGTAATTATTTATTACCAGAAGCAGATATTGATACAACAACAAAGGAATTATACAAACTAGTTACTAATAATCAGATTCACTCGTTTAGGGCTAAGGTAAGCTAATGGGAATTCCAATCGTATACTTTCGTAGTAGTTCTTTTAACTGTCATAGGTTTTGTGCCCAGCAGTACCTCATTGAATACTTTCTTGGATGGAGAGGTCCAAGTAATAAGAAGGCAGATAAGGGAACTATTGTTCATAAGGTATTAGAAATAACTGCCCTAGCTAAAAAGGCAGCACAAGACGGTAAGAAAACTTTTATTGATGATGTAGTTGGAGAAACCAAAACCTCTGATTATCGTAAGAAGTATTTAGAAGAATTAATTGAAAAGGTTTATCATTACTATACCAGTGCTTTTAATCATCATGAATGGACTGATAAAGATTTAAAAGATTGTAAAAACTGGACATGGAAGGCACTTGAGATTAATAACGGTATGTTTGATCCAAGGAATATGAATGTTGTTGCCGCTGAACCACATTTTGATTTTGAAATAAAAGAAGATTGGGCAAAATATGAACATGAATTACCAGACGGAACCAAACTCTCTGGTTATTTGTCCATGAAAGGCACCGTAGACCTAGTTACAGACCTTGGAGATGGTGTGTATGAAATCGTAGATTGGAAAACGGGCAAGCGTTTAGATTGGGCTACAGGAGAGACTAAGGACCAAAAAAAACTCTGGCGTGACGCCCAACTTCGCATGTATCATCTTGCTATGTCTCATAGATTTCCAGAGGCAAAAACATTTTTAATTACTATTTATTTTATCAACGACGGTGGGCCTTTTACTGTCCATTTTCAAGATAAGGACTTACCAAAGACAAAAGAGATGATACAAAAGAAATTTGAGTTCATTAAAGCAACTCAACAACCGACACTTATTAAAGAAACTGATCCATCTCAAGCATGGAAGTGTAGAAAGTTGTGTCATGCTGGAATGACAAGTTTTGAAGGAACACATATTGAACCTATCAAAAACATGAGGTATAATAGAGATATGACAAAGTGTGAGCAGATTAAATATATGATCCAAAAGAAAGGTGTTGAATGGGTTGTTCAAAACTATCATGCACCAGAGTTTAATTTCGCTTCTTATAAAGCACCAGGGAGTATAGAATGAAAAAACCAAGTGCAGATAGAAAACTTATATCAATAGACGGAAATAGTTTGCTAGATATATATGTTAGTTTAGATTCTGATTACTTTAGAACTTTAGCAGATTATATGGATTCAAAAGATATTAAACATATTGAAATCACATGTGAAGGATATGATAGCGATGTTATTATTCATGCTTCTAAATTAGAAACAGAAGAGGAAGCTTCTAAAAGATATACTAAAGAATTAAAGGCATATGAAAAAGAAAAAATTCAACAGCAAAAACTTGAAGAAAGAAAAAGGGCTGATCTAATTAAAGAAGCTAAAAAACTAGGATTAAAGGTAGTAGAAGAATGAAATACGTTCCATTGCATGTACATTCGGAATATTCACTTTTGGATGGACTTTCTAAAACTTCACAAATTGCATCTCGTATTAAAGAGATTGGTTCTACTGCTTGTGCCTTGACTGATCATGGCACAGTTAGTGGTGCTGTTGATTTTGTTAAAACCATGAAAGATAATGGACTTAAGCCTATTTTGGGTTGTGAGTTTTATTTCTGTTTTGGAGAATCAACTGATAAGAACCCTGATAATAGAAAACTCTTACATCAAGTGATTCTTGCTAAAAATCTAGAAGGCTGGAAGGAAATTTTGAGATTAATTGCACTTTCTAATCATCCAGATAGATTTTATCATAAGCCTAGAATTTCCATGCAAGATGTAGGATTTAATATTAGTGGTCAAAATCTAATTACTTTTAGTGGCCATCTTGGTTCTATTCTTCAATATAAAATGATGGACGAGACTGAGGAAAGACTACATCATGATTGGTTGAAGAGAGGATGTGAATGTGCAATAATGCTTCAAAAGCTATATGGTAAAGGTAATTTCTTTATTGAAATCCAAATGATTGATAGCCAAAGAAATCCTCTATCTAAAATGATTGCTAATTGTTTACGTCAAGTATCTAAGGTTACTGGTATTCCATGTGTAGCTACTCCAGATGCACATTATGCCCGTAGAGAAGATGCTATTGATCAAAGAATACTTTTATGTACTTCATTGAAGAAAACTCTAGGTCAAATCCAAATGGATATTAAGCAAGGTAACAATGTTGGTATGCAATGCTTCTTTGAATCAGACAATTTTCATATTCCTTCCTTTGAAGAAATGCAGGGCTGGCATACTCAAGAAGAGATTGAAAATACTAATAAAATTGCAGATATGTGTGATAATTATAGTATTCTTTCTTCTCCAAACCCTCCACAATTCCCATGTCCTAATGGTATGAGTGATGAAGATTATCTTCGTAAACTATGTCGCGATGGATGGAAAAAGAAGATGAGTCATATTAGTATAGAAAATGATCCAGAGCAATTCCAGATTTATGGAGAAAGAGTTAATCATGAGCTAGAAGTTTTTACCTCATGCGGTTTAAGTAGTTATTTCCTAATCGTTCGTGATATTATTAAATTCTGCCATAAGAATGGATATATTACTGGTCCTGGTCGTGGTAGTGCTGCTGGTTGTATGGTTTCTTATTTAATTGACATTACACAGATTGATCCTATTCCAGCACATCTACTTTTTGAAAGATTTTACAATGCTGGGCGTAATTCTCCTGGTAAAATTAGTTGGCCGGATATTGATATCGACGTTCCAAAAGAAGCAAGACATAAGATTATTGAATATGTTAGAGATAAGTATGGTGAAGACAATGTAGCACAAATCGTTACCTATACAACACTAAAGGGTCGTTCTGCATTGAAGAGAGTGATGCATGCTGTAGGAGGCATTTCATTTGATGAACAAAATGCTATGACGAAACATATTTTAGACGAAGCAAAAATTGCTGACGAACTTCAAGAGATGAAAGAGGAACTTGGAACATCTTCTATCATTAGATGGTGCATCGAGAATAATCCTAATAGATTTAAAGATTGGGTTCAAATTGATGAAAATGGAGAATTAGTTGGAGATAGGGCAGAGATTTTTAAACAAGCAATTCGTTTAGAAGGAACTAAGATTATCCAGTCTAAACATGCTGCCGGTATTGTTGTTTCACCATATAAGATTTCAGAAACTTGTCCCATGGTCAGATCAACAGATGAAAATGATAAGGGATATATTGCTGGGTTTGAAGGTCCAAGTTGTGAGGAAGTTGGACTATTGAAGATTGACGTTTTAGGTATTACTATGTTGGACAAAGTTATGTCCGTTGCAGATATTTTAGCAGGAGTACAATAACGGGGTTCAAGCCCTCATCTCTGCCCTAGCGTAGGGATTCAAAGTGTCATCCCGTTTTTAATACATTTGTGGGGGTTCAGGAATTCATCCCGAACGTGTCGGGGTTCAAGATATCATCCCCACTTTTTACTTTTTTGTTTAAGGAACTTTATAATGTATGTATTAGATTGTGGTAAAAATTCTTCAACATTGTATAATCCAGAATTGGATACCAACCCAAAAAATCAACCACCCTCACCAGAAAGTTTAGTGTATATTTCACATGCACAAGTATTAAAATTACATAAAGTTTTACCAAAGGGCAGTCAGTTGCGATGCGAGTATGCACACCTTGGATGCCCAAGACGACGTAGATCAAAAGCCCAACCCTTTACCGAAGATCAGCTATTGCAATTCTATGCTGATCTACGAGAAGCTAATATTGATCTAAAACTAACCCCACAACATTCTACTCCCAGAGCACAGAATAGGTATAGGCTGTCAAAATCAGATACAAATGATCCGAAGTCTATTTGTCTCTTATTGCAAGAATATCCAGAGATTTCTCTAATGAAGGCTCCAACATCATTTGAAGCCTCTAAGAAAAGAAAGGAGTCTTATGAGTGGGTGAATGAGAGCAATCTAATTTTAAATAATCAAAGGGGTGATGATTATAGTGAAGATAATTGTCTATATATCTTTTTACGCAATCATGCTCAAGAAATTTTTGACAATCTACCCCCACTTGTAGCAGATGCTTTTAGTAAAGAAGACAATGCACGATATAAAAATAATAATAAGTCTAGAGAACCCCATCAGCAAAAAGGACACATAAATATTAAAAATTTAAAACTTTCACAAATTTATGCAGTCCTATGCCAATTATTAGATGATGAAAACAATCTTAGATTTAGAGAGGATGGGCAACTCGCCGGTTGGAAATTTATTAAACGATATTCATTAAAAATGAGTCCTTTTCATTTAAAAGGAGGAGTAGCTCGCAGCAACCTTTATTATCACGGCCTACGGTGGTGGGCAGCTAGAAAAGCTGCTGAAGAACTTGGCATGACAACCAAGGCTTTTAAGGCAAAGAAACGAGGTGGCTATACTGATTCAGATGGAAAATATATAGAGCCGATGACCCATGAGGAAGAACAAGCATATTTAAAATATCGTCGTCAATATTGTAAAGCTGTAAAACTTTTATACATTAAGTGCAAGGGAATTCTAGAGAGAGAGTATAATTTATTGGAGACAAACAACGGGGTTCAAGGTCTCATCTCTGCCCTAGCGTAGGGATTCAGGATGTCATCCCGTTTTTAATACATTTGTGGGGGTTCAGCATCTCATCCCGAATGTGTCGGGGTTCATATGGTCATCCCCACTTTTTACTTATACTACAAGGAATTAATAATGAATCACCGCTGGATTATTGTTTACGATTTAGAAACTGATGGACCTGATCCTACTATTGCAAATCCAGTAGAGATTGCAGCAGTGCCAGTTAATCCTAGAACTTTAGAAATAAAGATGGATGATACTTTTCAGGTTATAGTGAAACCACCAGGAATTGATAAGGATGATTATTTTACAACTGGCGTGCAGAAAACTATTGACTGGCACGCATCTACAAGAGGATGTTCGTCTGCTGATATTGTAAGTACTTGGAAAAGTGGTAAATCACAAAAGGTTGCTATGAAAAATTTCTGCTCATACTTACAAAAGTATCATATAGAGAAAGATCCTATGCGTAAGATTTTCTTTACTGAACCAGCATATAGTGGTTATAATGTAGATGGATTTGATGACATCATTATTCGTAATATGTGTGATAAGCATAAGTTGACTTATCCATTTGCTAAGATGGGTAATATGGATCTCTTGAACTATGTAACTTACTGGTTTGAGAATTTACCAGAACCAGAAAACTATAAAATGGATACATTGAAAGAGTTCTTTGGACTACAATCTTATGGTCAGGCCCATAGTGCTATTTCTGATGTTGTTGATACTGCTAAAATCTTGGTTAGATTTTTGAAGTTTGCTCGTCGTCAAGTTAGTGTTGATAAGTTTAAAGGAAGTTTTGCATGAGTAATATTAAATTTTTAGTTTACTAAAGGAATAAATAAAATGATATCTGTAAAATGGTTGGTAGAAAAATATAAATTTAATAGAACTACTAAATTATTACCAGCGGAAATTCGTAAGCAGGGTATGCAGGTTAAAATAATTAATACATCTATAGATGGTAGTTTTCAAACTAATCTATTTAAAGACAAAGATTGTGTTATAGCATATACCACTATACGAACAGCTAGAAAAATTCAACAACATGCTGTTTGGGTTCCTGGTATTTATTGTAACTTTAGAGAATTAAGTTGTGACTATTACTATCCAAGGTTAAAACCATATTTATTTAACAATCATTTCTATATTATCCCGTTCGGTAATTTAAGTAATAATGTTCTATTCCATTCTGGAGAGGATTTATTTATTCGACCAGTAAAGGGTGGAAAAGAATTTTTTGCTAAAACGGTTAATAATATTGATGAATATATAGAAAAACACCAACATCTATTACCGGAGACATTACTTTTAGTATCTTGCAAAAAAATAATAAAAAGAGAGTGGAGGTTAGTAGTAAGTGATCATGTATTAACAGGATCAAGATATAGCACTAAAAAGGAATTATCATCTACAGATGATGTTGTACCTCCACAAGAAGTAATTGATTTTGGAAATCATGTATTAAAAAATATTAATTTTTCACCAGATCCAATATGGACTTTAGATATATGTGAAGGTGAAGATGATACTTTATCTGTACTAGAAGTTAATTCTTTTAGCTGTGCTGGTTTATATCATTCAGATCTATCTATAATAGTAGAAGAGGTAGCAAAAATAGCTAAAAAAGATTACGAGGATATATATGCGTATTAAAACATTTCCATGTGGATGCACATTTGAAACTGATAGTAATGGTCATATTATCTTTGACCCTGATGTAGAGAAGCTGCCAAAGGATTGCTCTGCTACTTGGGATATGATTTGTGAGGGTAATACTAAAGGTGTGTTCCAGTTGGAAATCCAAGGATCTAATGCACAGAAGGTGCAACCTCGTAGTATTGATGAACTATCTGACTTAATTGCTATTATTCGTCCAGGTTGCACAGAAAGTTTTATCAAAGGTAAAAATCTTACCAACCATTATATTGATAGAAAGCATGGACGAGAAGATGTGGAGTATCTGCATCCCGCCCTTGAACCTATTCTTGCTCCTACTCAAGGGATTCTCGTCTATCAAGAACAGGCAATGGCAATTGCTAAAGAACTTGCTGGTTTCTCTTTGCAGGAAGCAGATGTGCTTCGTAAGGCTATTGGTAAAAAGAATGTAGAGCTAATGAGTAAGATTAAGGGCGAATTTATTAGCAAAGCTATTGAGCATGGTATCGTAAATGAAGAAGAAGCATCAGAAATCTTCTCATGGATTGAGGCGTCACAAAGATACTCGTTTAATAAGTCACACTCATATGCTTATGCTACTAATGGTTATCTTACTGCTTATGCTAAAGCACATTTTCCACATGAATTTTTTACATCATATTTAATGCACGCCATTGGAAAACCAGATACATTTGAAGAGATCAATGAGTTAGTTAATAATGCCAGATTAATGGATATTTATGTACTACCTCCCAATATCAAAATGTTGCAAAAAGATTTTAAACTAGTTAATAAGAGTCCAACCTTTGGTATGACTAATGTTAAGAAAGTCGGTAAGTCTGTTTATGATAAACTCATTAGTTGTATTAAAGAAAATGGGAATAAGAATATTAATGATATGACATTTGATAGGTTCTTAATTCATTATGGTCATTGTATTAAGAGTGATTCTATGTTGGCACTTATTCTATCTGGTGCATGTGATTGTTTCTATCTTAATAGATTAGAGATGAAACATATCTATGAGCAATATAAAGAATTAAGTAAGAGGGAACTGGATTGGATACAATTAAATCCAGAAGAAACATTGGTAGAAACATTACATCAAATGATGATTAAAAATGACTGGTCTGATAAGAAGAGACCCATCTTTAGAAAAGATAGAGTAGAAATAATTGCTGGATTAATAGATAGTTTAGAAAATCCAGGGTATAATTTAGAAGATAGTCCTGCGTGGAGAGCTAAAAATGAGCAGGAATATTTAGGTGTTGCATTAACTTGTTCCAAAGTAGATGAATATGATACAAGTCATGCAAACTGTACATGTAAAGAATTCATTGATGGATTTGATTCTCGCAATGGCATTGCTATTGCTGCTGAACTCAAAAGCATAAGGGAATGGGAGATTAAGCGTGGAGAATCTAAGGGTAAAAAGATGGCCTTTATTACTCTTAGTGATTCTACTTGTAACTTAGATAATGTGGTTATGTTCTCGGAAGATTATGAAAAACATAAGCAAAAACTACAAGAAAAGTCGGTAATGCTTTTTAGAGGCATGAGACAGAAGGAAAAACGAGGATTTTTAGTAAAAAATGTTACACTTCTAAGAAGTTAGATTGGATAATATGTTATAATAGAATAAGGATTATTATGGAAAATTTAATAGAAGAAAACATGGGGCTAGTTATATCAATAGTTAATTCTTTTAGTCCTAAAAATGATGAGGAGAGAGAGGAATATATACAGGCCGGAACAATTGGACTATGGAAAGCCTTGAAAAAATATGATCCAGATAGAGGATGTAAGCTAAGTCCATATGCCAGAAATCCTATTAGATGGGAAATTATTAAAGTAATTAATTCATCTAAAAAGTTTAATAATCAATGCAGTCTAAATAATATGGTTGTAGATTTCTTAGAGATATGCCATGAGGATAATTTTTGGGAATTTATGCCAGATAGTCTAACAGAAGAAGAAAAAATAATATTAAAGTTAAGATGTGAAGGATATAACTTTTCTGAAATATGTAAGAAGTTAGAAAGAGGTAGGCATTATACCAAACAGCTTTTTATGAATGCTATAGATAAATTAAGGGAATCTAATGACTAAAAAGAAAGTTTTACTAGTTGCGGAAAATCATGATTTAGCCTCTGGGTTTGGCACTTATGCTAAAAATCTATTACAGAGATTACATGATAGTGGTAAATATGAATTAGCAGAATTTGGTATATATGCTAATATATCTTTAGGGAAAAATGTTCCTTGGAAGTTTTATGCCAATGCACCAGAAGAAGATGACCCACAAGATCAAAAAGATTTATATAATAGTAATCCTAATAACCAGTTCGGTGCATGGAGATTCGATAAGGTTGTCTTAGATTTTCGCCCTGATATTGTATTATCATATAGAGATCCATGGATGGACATGTTTATATCACGCAGTCCACTTCTACCGTATTTCCATTGGGTGTGGATGCCAACAGTAGATTCAGACCCACAAAAACAATCTTGGTTAGAAGGATTTGCCAAGACAGATGCTATTATGTGTTATTCTGAATTTGGTATTAAAACTCTACAAAAAGATGCTGGACATTTATTAAATATTGTTGGATGTGCTTCTCCAGGGATTGACCCTAAAATCTATAAGCCATACGACAAGAAACAAATCAGGCAAGGGTTGGGACTAGACCCAAATATTAATATCGTTGGTACAGTAATGAGAAATCAAAAGAGAAAGTTATTTCCAGAATTGATTAAATCATTTGCCAAGTTTCTAAAGGTTGCACCGCCAGAAATAAAAGATAATACTTATCTACTTCTACATACATCATATCCAGAAAAAATGGGATGGAATCTAGGTTACCATATTAGTGAAGAAGGTGTTGGTGGTAGAATTTTATCAACATATGTTTGCAGGCATTGCAGAAAATATCGTATTGATTTCTTTAGAGATACATTAAATTATTGCCCTCACTGTAAGACTATCTCTTGTGTTATGCCATCCGTTGCATTTGGATTAGATGTTCCAGACCTTGTTAAGATTTATAATGCTATGGATCTTTATGTGCAATATGCTATATGTGAAGGGTTTGGCATGCCTCAAGTAGAAGCAACTGCCTGTGGTATTCCTATTGCAGCATCTAATTATAGTGCAATGGAAGATGTATTAAAATGGACACATGGTTATCCAATTAAAATTCAAAAAATGTATAGGGAATTAGAAACTAATGCAGAAAGAGTATATCCAGATAATGATCATTTAGTAGAAATCATGATTAAATATCTTATGCTTTCTCCAGAAGAAAAACAAAAGAAAAGTGAAGAAGTTCGTCAAGCAACTATAGAGAGATATGATTGGGATGATTGTGCTAAGGCATGGATGAACTATATTGATAGTTATGAGCCAATAAACTTACAGGGACAATGGCATACGGGTCCAAGATTATATGAAGTTCCAACGGAAATTCCTCCGAATATCAACAATATTCAATTTGCAGAATGGATATTTAATGTAGTACTTAGAGATCCATCAAGCACTTATGGCTATGAGTGTGTAAAACTAATTAGAGATCTTAATATTGGTGCTGTTGTAGACCATGGTGTTGTGGATCCTATAGATAGAAATAAAGTTTTTCAACAATATAAGGCCAGGGCAGATAATAAAATTATTACTGAAAAGATTAGGTGTGGAATGCTTTCATTAATACCAGAAAAATTTATAGAGGTCGCAAATGGAAAAGCAAATTAGTGCTCTATCAACAACATGTAAGGAATGTGTATTTGCTAAATATAATGGTAATACACAAGTTGGTTGCGAGCTTGGCAGGATAGAAAAAATTAAAAATCATCCTGTTTATGATTTAATCGAAGCGTATGACGATGATAAAAACTTTTATGTTTTAAATTATCATCTATGTTTGTACCAGCGTGTTAAAGGATGGCCACATAGCAATGAACCTATGGATCAAATGATTGAATCTGTTAATAAAGAAATAAAAATGAACTGGGGTGCAATACTCATCTTCAGAAATGAAAAAGATAGTGATATGAGTAGGGTCGAAAAGAGATTAGACGAATTATTTAATCAGGCAAATCCTCCTAAGTGGGTTGGAATTATTAATAACGATGTAGAGATGGATGTATATTGGGTTATAGATTATTTAATTAAAAAAGAAGTATTATGGTACATACAGTCATCTGAAGGAAATAATATTAGATATGCTATTGATATAATTCTAGATAAAGTAAAACATAAAAGATTTTCTTTCTATGCAGTATTTGAATCAGATAAGGAAATATCAACAGATTTTTATAACAAAATACATAAGAATATCTTAGAGGAATTAGTACAATATTCTGTTATTAAAGATGAAGACTCATTCCATAATATGGTAGTTAATAAGGTAGCACATTTAAAATTTAATGGTAATAGTCATAATATACCACTTGAAACTAAAATACAAAAAGAGGCCATTGAGCATACATTATTATTACAATATAAAAGCTTATTATGAAAAAACATATTAAACAGATTCATGTAAACAATAAAGATATATTAATTTCTGTAATTATACCATGTGCTGGTTTTGGTAAAAGAATGAAGTCGTATGGATGTAAGTCTCTCTTAAATATAAACGGCAAAAGCATCATACAGAGACAAATAGAAAACATCCAAAATCATATAGCTAATACTGAGTTCATTATCGTTAGTGGTTTCGATGCAGATAGATTACACAAGATAATACCAGATGAATTTATTAGGGTAGAAAATGAGAGATATTACGAAACAAATGTTGTCAGAAGCATCGAAATAGGATTAAGAACTAGTAGAAATAATGATCATGTTTTAATTGTTTTTGGAGATGTTGTATTTACTCCAGAAGTACTAAACTTGATTAATTATGATAAGTCCTGTGTTCTGATATCTAATACAATGGATGAAAACGAGGTTGGATGTAATATTGATGAAAAAAATAATATTTCCTATATGATGTTCGATCTTCCAAATAAATGGGGTCATATTATATATTTAACAAATAAAGAGCTAAAAATATTTAAAGATTTAGTATCAAATAAAGATAATGAAAAGAAATTTTGTTTTGAAATTATTAATAGTGTTATAGACAAGGGCGGGCGTTTTCAAGCAATACAAATAAATCAAAAATCTGTAATATTAGATATAGATAATTCAAAGGATTTAAAACTAGCTGGAGGATTAATCAAATGAGAGTTTTATGCGATGATACTACACAAGATCAATTTATTCTTAAAATAATAGATTGTTTAAGATATACAACTAAAACTATTAATGCTATGTCTGATATGACAAAAACAACATCTGTATTAATCCAGCTATCTCCTAATTTAATTATTTTTAAGCAAGAAAATATTACTCCAGAAGTAAAAGCATATTGTGATAAAAATAAAGTTAAAATAATATCTGTTGGAGATAATAATGATAAGCATGGTGATTTTTTTATATCATCAAATGCAAGCCTCACCCATAACGGACTAGGACATATACAAAAGTATCAGATCCCAAATCTATTAATGAGAAATCATAAACCAAAAGATCATTTACGATCAAAAATATCATTGATCTCTTCTAATCAAACCAATGATTTTTATATGCAATTCCTAGATAAAAATTATAAAATGAGATTCTATGGACTAAAAAGAATTGCTAGTCCACAGTATTTGGGTCAAATTGATGATTTACAGCGTGGTAGTATATTAGCCTCTTCAGATATCAATATAGATATAAATTCATATACATACATAGATGCTATATTGCTGAATTGTTACCCTATCATTTATACCGATATGGAACTACCAGATACTATGTCAAAGTTTTCATCTATACTTGAACTTGTAAATACAATTGAATATGTAGAAAATAATCCAAATGATATCAAAGATAAACTACATAGTATGCAAAAAGAATTATTTGAAAAGAGCAATGTAGTATTAACAAATAATATTTTAAATACATTAGGCTTTGAAAAAGAGGCTAAGGCTTTAGAAGAATTAAAGGAATCACTAATATGATAGGCTTTTTAATTGAAAATGGAAATGATGAGCAATTGCTTCAAAATATTAATCAGATGAATAAGGATAATAGGGTAATGGTATTTTCAGAATCTCTAGTCCCCAGTATACAGGCCAATGTAGTGCAAACATTGGAAGCTTTTCATTTCAATGGTAATGTGATTACATCAAGCCCAAGACTATGTCAGCAAATGAATCATCTTGGTTATGCTAGGAACAGATATTTATATATACAGGATTTATTTTGGGCTACACTGGAAACCTTACATCTGTCCCAGCTAGAGCAAACAGTATTCAATAAGAATGTATCTATTATAGCAAATTCAGCAACAGTAAAGACTATTCAGAATGTTTTAAATATCACGCCCAAGTATGTTATGAATAATCATTGGGACATAAATATATTAAGGCAAATAGCAAATGAATGAGAATAAAATAATTGATATGTATGAGAATCAGGATAAAAGTACATATGAAATAGCTAAAGAATTTGATACCTATCCCAACAAGATACGTCGTATTCTTATTAAAAATGGATGTGAGCTAAAGGATAAAAGCACTGCACAAAAGAATGCTTTAAAGCAAGGAGTTGCAGAGCATCCAACAAAAGGTAAAAAAAGATCTGATAAAACTAAACTTAAGATTAGCGAATCACAGGCTAAGGTCTGGGAAAAATTAACTACAGAAGAAAGATTACAAAGATCTTTAATAGGTAAAGAATCTTGGAATAAGAAAACTCCAGAAGAGAAATCTGTATTCTTACAAAAGGCTGGAGATGCAATTCGTCATGCTGCAAAAACTGGATCTAAAATGGAAAAATTCCTATTAGAAAACCTTATTGCAGAAGGATTCAGAGTAGAATTTCATAAGACACATTGGTTACAAAATGCACAGTTAGAAATTGACCTATTTCTTCCAGAGATTAGAACTGTGATAGAAGTCGATGGACCATCACATTTTGAGCCAGTGTGGGGATATGAAAATCTTGCTAGAAATCAATTATCTGACATGCAGAAAGATGGTTTAGTATTAAGACAAGGCATGGTAATGATAAGAATTAAGCAGGTAAAAAGATTATCTCAAAAGTATATGAGGGACACATTGGATAAACTATTAAGCTTATTAAGTACAATTGTAAAAGATTATCCTAAGGAACATGAAAGGTATTTTGAATTATGAAAAATGATGATTTTGTAGGGTTCATTGAAGAGGTTACAGATGTTGATGGATATGGATTATCTGAAGAAGTTATGTCAGCACCAGATCCAACAGATGAAAGTTGGTATGATTTTCTTATTGATAATTTATATGACAATGAACTTGTCGAAGGCAATCCTACTACAGATGGATTAAGAAGATTAACAGAAAAGTTTTATGGTGAAATTCTAAAATCAAAAAGTGAAGTTGTTGATACAGAACATGATGGTAGTGGTTTAAGATGTACCTCAAAGCATACCCTAGTAATTCGCAAATATAAAACTGGCACTATAGTTGAAGTAGATGCATGTGTTGATGTAGATTATAGAGGTGTTCCTCATCCATTTAATCGTCACGTTGTTGCTACAGCAGATACTAGAGCAGAAGGTAAGGCTTTACGTCGTGCATTGAAGCTGCGTGTTGTGACTGCTGAGGAAGTTCAAACTCAAGTAGGAGAAGAAGAAGTGTTAACAGCACAAGATCATATTAATGATCAACAAATTATGGCTATTAATGCTGTATGTAGAAAGCATAATCTCAATGTGGAAAAAGTTACCAAAGAAGTATATAATAGTATAAAGACATTAAAACAATTGACTAACTTAGAAGCATCTGTTCTAATGGATAAGATAACCTCTTATCAACGAGAAAAAGCAATTCCAGAGGAACTTTTAGGTTATGATGCAAGTTGGCAAAGTTCTTTCTAAAGGAGCGTTATTATGAAGGCAGTAGTTGGTCCAGATGGTAGAGTATCATTTGAAGTTGAGGGAGATAGTGAAGCAGAACTCTTTAAGCAAATTGCAAGGGTTCAGGAAATTTTTGATCATAATAAATGTGGCAAATGTGAAAGTCAACATACTAAATATGTGTGCAGACTTGATAAGGATGAAAACGATTGGCTAGAAGTCGTATGCCAAGAATGTCGTGCTAAGGTTATCTTTGGTAGGGCTAAGAAGGGTGGTATTATCTATCCTAAGATTAGATGGGATCAACTTTCTGAAAAACAACAAGAACAAAGAGCTAATGAACAAGCATATGCAGAAAAGCATTATGGCTATCTCCCAAATAATGGATGGTTTAATTATAATAGAGAGGGCTGATGATACTCTCTTATTAAATTTATGATTTAGGGGGTATTTATATACCCCCTTTTTTAGGAGATAATAAAATGTCAGATGAAAAACTAAATGAGGTAGTGGCAGCACTGGAAAAGGAAGGTATATCTCCACAAGATTCTGTTAATACAGAAGGAATTGGTGATAAGGTATCTAATATTCTTAACTCTTTTGGTGTTACTCCAGAGCTAATGCAAAAATGGTTAGGAATTAAAGAATGTGGATGTAAGAAGAGACAGAAGTTTCTTAACGGGGTTCTATCATTTATGAAAGGAAAGTAATGGATCAAGAATTATTAAATACTTTGCAAGCACATTTTCATGCTAGGTTCTTAAGGGCTAGAACAAATTTTAATCAATATATTAGTGGCGAAAATAAAACAGTTGGCGACATAGATATTGTTGAACAGTCCATCAAATATCTAGAAGAGATGGAACATTCTAGGGCTTGTGTAGAATTACTTAACGAAATTGTTAGAGTTAATTCTCCACAACAAGCAGCAGAGCCAAGAAAAGAAGAAACCACATAATATCATGGTCCTGGTGGTGGTGGTAGAGGAGGTGGAGGTGATGGTGATGGTGGTGGTGTTGGGGGACCACAACAAGATGGATTAAGCAGTTTAGGTGTTTCAACAACATCTTGATTTAAAGAAATTTTAACAATATAAAACTTATTAGGCTCACAACAAGTACATTGGTATGGAAATAATAGACCCTTCCAATGCGGGGCTTCTATCCTATATCGAAGCTCAAATTGTCCTTTGTTCGGTTCGCATGGATTATGAGGATCTGCTGGAATACAAATTGGCTCTTTATATGGTAGATGAAGTTTCCCCACCCCAGGCAAGGATATATAATTTGCATTATCTTTAGGACCGTTACTGCCACCAAGAATTTCATCACATGCACTATTATTATAGTCAACCTGTAGTCCAAAACCATAAGTCGGATTACAATCTATTTTATATTGAGCACCAGGATCTGGTGTACCTAAAATAGGATTTTGAACACAATATAATTTAAATACAACTGTCCCTGGTCCATCAGGGGCATTTTCACAGGCACTTCCATTACGGAACTTTAATTGTGCAGACCCAGGAAATGGATAGGAAGTGCCATCATCACTCTGCCACCATACGCAAGTTCCGGCTGGAGGATTAGGTTGTGGTCTCATATATGCCGACCGGACGGGATCTGTTTGATCGAAAGTAGATAGAAACACATCAGGCACACTAATTGCAGGACAATATGACTCCTCTTCTTCATTAACTAATTCAATCCTTAAATAATGAGCAGCCTCACTCCAATAACATGCCTGTAATGGAAACATAAAATCACAACAACAATCATTATCACTACATTCATCACAGCAAGGACACGGGATCTCCCTATAACAAGTATCTTCATCTACTCTAGTTGTTGTAACTGTCATAATTTAATTCCTTATTTTTAATTAATCCTAAATTTGAAACCATACATTTGCTATGGGTATGAGTGTAGCAACTTCATATTGATTTGTTAATGTTGCAACAGTTGCACCTCCATCATCAGCATGTTGTTGAATAGTCACAGCGTTTGTAGTTCCATCTGTTTTTGCTATATATATTGCATATGCTTGTTGTTCTGCTATCAGTGGTAAAGTTATAGTAATTGGTCCTACACTAGCACTTGCACCTACAGCACTAGATGTATTTCCTTGTAATGATGTACTTTGTGTTGTGGTTACTTGCAGACCAACCACAGCACTTGTTGCGAGTGCTGCATCTGTCGGCTCAGGCTCAGGAGCCTCTACTGCACACTCTGTAACGTCTTTGAGAAGTCCTTCTACAAAGCTTAATGTAGTATATTTATATTGTACTGAATTTCCAACACACTGCACACTACAAACAACTTTTAAATCTGGCTTATCCTTACCACATAGGTGCAGCTTTAATTGACATGGTTCTTGATTTGGATCAGGAGCACCACCTTCCATATTAGTTTTGTCTCTACGAAATGATTCACTAAAAATAATATCTTGAAATGGCTTCTCTTGTATCTCCCCCTGATTCTCCTGTGGATCTTTTTCACATCCACCCTTAGCAAGGTGTCTATGAATAATGTTAATTTTATACCCTTCAGTTGGGCTTGCTGGACTCTCGTTAACATCAAGTCCAAAAAATCGCATATAATCATACTTATGAACTTGGGCGAAGCTTTTGATTGTGGAATTATTCACTGCCCCCAATTGATCAGTATACTGCTGGGGATCAACACTACAATCATACGCATATATAATTGGAGTGCAAACTTTGGCAACATATGTTTCACATGAATCTCCTGGTGGTGCAGTCATACCATCAGGGCCTCTTTGGGTCGTATCATTGGGATCAACAGGCTTTTTATATAATGCAATAGCACCATCAAATTCTAAATGAAAAGTTTTCTGTTTGTTTACTGTGGGAGCAGAAGTGGATGGAATACATAAATAACCAAAATTCGAGCCAGTAGCTCGATTAGAGGCTGAAAACTGTGTAACATTATTTCCCTTTCCAGTAACTAATAATGGTGCCTCAATTCTAAAATTACAACCTATGAAACCATTAGGATAATTACTATCAGTTACTTGCGTGGGAGCATCTTCAGTCACAATAATACCATTTCCAAATTCTAGATTACCAAAACTGGTAGTTTTAGGAACTGGTCCAACAGGAATATCAACACACTCATTTAGTGCAGAGATAGTATGATGTGTTCGCAAGAATAATGATACTTTTAAATTACCATCACAGGTACTAACAATATCTGTTTCTGCATAAAGTCCCTTACCAATCCGAACGCTCTGAAATGGGAATAATGGTGGTTTAACATATACACATTCATTTTGAATATGATATTCTGCACATATAGAAGAATCACCAGGAAAAAGTGGATAATATAAATCATTATAATTATCATAATACGCTAAATATGTATTAGGATATACTGGGGTTGGACTAGATGTAATATTACTAATGGTAACAGTCTTAGTGGTAATAGCATTTCCAGCCGCATCATATACATCATCAGCATTTAAAACCTCTACAGGACCACTACCACCTGGAGGAATAGGTAGGGCAGGAGATGGGTATTGTGGGCTTTCTCCCCGCACTCTATATATTCTAAATCCTGGCGGAATAGTCCACACACCTCTTTTTCTATCATATCTTAAATCTATTGGTGCAGTTGGCCATAATTTATCATTCTGTAGCCATGCGTCTGCGAATGTATCTTTTAGATTTTCGTAAGTAGATCCCCAATTACCTTCTGAATCTCCATTAGCATTGGGAACTGGTTTGCCCATCACATCATAACCCCAGCCATGAACCACTAATGGTCCACGCAAAGCTAAATATCTATAGTCAGGTGCATAACCAAATAGTCCTTCCTCTTCTGCTTTTGGTATACTAAACAAACCAGTCTGACCATCATAATTTGTTTTTACACCACGGGAAACCCCCTCAATATTATGACCAGATGCGGGAACATTAGATCTTCCTGCTATACTACTATTTGGATTACCTAAGAAATCTAAATAGTCTGTACTAACTCTTATTTGAGTATACTCGTTTAATGGTGGGGCTGGTGCCTCTGAATAATTTGGTTGAGATACTGGTGGACCAGGATCTTCTACTTCTTGTGGTAAACTACTACTGGCCGATCTTTTTTGAACTGGCTTAAAGAAACCATCCATTGTCATTAAGGCGGTATCATCAAATTCATCATAGAATGATGATTCAGTTAGACTTGGACTAGTAACAACATTTCTTCTACCAGAACTAAATTGTTTACCATGCAAATAATATCCAGGGGAACCATGAGAATTAGCCTGATTTAATATAGCAAATTGCTGTAAAAATGCAAATTTACCAAGAGCAGCACCCAAAGCAAGCCTACTTTTTCTGGCTTCAGCAGCCCTAAAGGCTCTTCCTATTTGTAATCTTGTCGTACCAATCTGTTTAATTCTTTCAGCATTTCCTTTGCTAAACCTACCAAATACTGGAGTAAAGCTAGAAATCTGATATTCTGTTGTAATAGCAGAGGCACCAACAGTCACACTAATATTAGTAATTTGTGCAGCTTTTGTTGATACCCCTCCAGTATTTACATAATAATAGTTATATCCTTCATATTGTCCATTCTGTAAAACTCTACTCTGTAATAAAGATGGTGAATCTGTAATAGCTAGACCTAAAGATTTCTCTGGATATCCAGCTATAGTAACGGCACCTCTTTCAGCAGTAGTCTGATTTGTAATTGAATTATTAATCTTAGCAGCAGCACCAAGATTCATATATGTATATGCCCCATATTCCCAAGGGCTTAACCCATCATCTTTTTCATAATAAATTTTACCACCAAAAGGATGACCATTTACTATAACATCAGAAGCAGTCGCTAGCCATGGACCATATGCAGTAGTATTACTTTTTACAGGAATAGCCGCTGCCGATGGTGCGAAAAATGGTAATCCACCAGGAGCAGAAACAGCAGCAGGATTTACTTTTGGATTATAGTCTGTCGGAATAGCCGCCGCTCGTAAATTTGCACCACCATATAAAACATTACCAAGAGCTAATGTAGGCTGTACAGTAACTCTATTAGGAATAGTAACTAATGCAGCAGCATATTGAGCACCAAAATATGTGGCTGGTAATATAGCCCATTTATCATGTAATTCGCCCTTAATCCATACACTAGTACCATCAGTTACATAATCATCTGCTGCTAACAAAGCAGTAGAAATAGCCCCCTCAAATTTTACAACAGTGTTGATAGTACCATTCTCATTCGCAAAGAAATCTGTATATGAGGTTGGAAAGTTCATACCTAATACATTTAATGCGGTTGGCCATCCACCATCTGTAGCCGGTTGATCACTTTGTAGTATTTGACTTGTTTCTGGATCATATGTCCAACAGACCCAAGGAATAGCTACAAACCATTTCTTACCATAAGTTTCATTAACAAAACTTTGTAACCATCCAAAAACAGTATCAGCATCTCTGGCGGCTGGCGTTTTAGGATCTTTGGCAGCACGACCATCAGGTCTAGCAGCATCTCCAGCAGGCTCATTTTTAGCTGCACCTAACTGTAAATTAAATGGAGATACCAATGATAGAGTAGTAAAGAAATAATTTGCAAGATCACCACCTGGATCATTAGCCTGTAACCATGATAGAAAATGATCTTGTGATGCCATTGCAGCACATAAAGTACTCTCTGAGACAGTAACACTTGTTGCTGGTATGGGAGTATTTAGCGATAAGTTTAATGCACGAACATCTAATTCTGCCTGCCATTGATTAAGGTATGGTGCAGTATTCCATGCTGACGGGTTAAACCCTCCATCATCATTATATCCCCAAAATGGATATAGAAAAGATGGTGTAGTTTGTTCAAAAATTTGTTGCTTTTGAGCACCAACAATAAATGCAGAGTTCGGAGAATCTATTCTTAATTCTTGCCCTATAGAATCTTGGGTAATAATTTTACCAGCAGATGTTTGGTTCTGACTTGTAATGAAAGAAGAAATTTCGCCCAATGCTGGTTGGCTACGTCTTGATACAGTCCTAATTTTAATTAAGTTTGTAATAGGGGGAGTAGGACCACCCTTGCATGGAACTAAATCAACATAATATTCATATCCGCCATCTGAGCATACTTCAGAAATTAATTCTGTTAATGTATAATTGCCGTTTGATAACCTATAATAAATATCATTAGTGACTGGTAAATCGGTAATGTCTACGATATAACCTTCACTTCTAATGCTACCATATCTATTATTTAATAATCCCTGTTTATATGTAATGCCACCATGCCAACTATATTGACTTGTCGTAGCACCACCCAATAATACCTGTAATGCTGGCTTCGCATAAAACCATGGAATACCTCGATCATTCCTTCTAGCAAAACCAAATCCTCCAGAAGGAGCACCGAATCCGCCTACCTGTGGACAGTTACCACCAAGAGATTCTAAAAATCCATAAACATTAAACACATTAGGCATACTATATACGCTACCCTGATATCCATCAGTAATAACCTGTACGCCATCTAGAACTACAGTTGGACTAATAAGTGTAACCATTAATACTGGATTACCACCAGCATCTTCTGTTACATTATAGGATTGAATAAGACCAGCAAATTCAAAGCTTGCTACTTTAAAAAACGCAGCAGAGCCAACTGGTGCATTATTGAAACCTGGATCACCATTAGGAAAATTAATTCCAGTTTTCCAGTTAAAGTTATCATCAAAATAATCTCTAGGTCCAGCACATGTATCTTCAACCAACTTGATAGTAACAGTAGAAGCCTGTTCATTCCATCCAGCAGTAGCACTAAAATCCAAAACAGACATACCCAAAAATAAAGTTTGAGTATATCCTCCGTATATAGACTGTGGAACACAGGTGTTC
>Ga0208644_1000990_pt1 | contig 24575 bp, 27 predicted proteins | sample VirMetDEL_Nov_18_FD_184517 | JGI IMG/M metagenome (GOLD analysis project Ga0208644, IMG submission 184517) | Aqueous microbial communities from the Delaware River and Bay under freshwater to marine salinity gradient to study organic matter... | ecosystem: Environmental > Aquatic > Marine >...
TAACGTTAACAGATCCAAAAGAATACAAAGGTGGAGAGTTAGAGTTTGACTTTAGGAATTTAGATCCTGATAAAAAACCTAACATTAGAGCGTGTACTGAAATATTACCAAAAGGCTCTTTGGTTGTGTTTCCTTCGTTTGTATGGCATAGAGTTAAACCCGTAACTAAAGGAGAAAGGAATAGTCTAGTAATATGGAATCTAGGTTATCCATTTAAATAATATGAATGATATAAAACAAGGTGGCAGTAGTACACCACAAAAACCAAAAGGACACGTAGATTTTAAATCTGCGTTTTATTTTCAAACACCAGTGTGGATCGCAGAAGCACCGATGTTTCTTAAAAACGCAACTAAACTAACAGATAAATATATTAAGAAAGCTGATAAACTTCTTAAAGATAAATTAAAAAACGAACCTAAATGGAAAAAAGAAATAGGTACATTTGGTTTATCTAAACATAGTGAAAGTTTTTCACAAGACCCTAAAGCAAAAGAGTTAGTAGAGTTTATAGGTCAACGATCCTTTGAGTTTTTAGATTGGCAAGGTTTTGATTTAAGAAATCACAGCTTACACTTTACAGAATTTTGGGTACAAGAGTTTAGTGAAAAAGGTGGTGGTCATCATTCTACACATCAACATTGGAATCAACACGTATCAGGATTTTATTTTTTAAAGTGTAGTGAAAAAACATCTTATCCTATCTTTCACGAACCAAGACCTGGTGCAGAGATGACAAAGTTACCTTTAAAAGATCAATCACAAATTACAATGGGAACTAATCAAGTTCATTATAAACCTAATCCAGGAACAATGATTATATTTCCAGGTTATGTCCCTCACGAGTTTGCAGTTGATGCAGGATTAGATCCATTTAGATTTATACATTGGAATATAAAAGTTGTTGAAACAGCAATTTCAAAAGAAAAGAGTATCAAATGAGCTTTAAAAAAAATAAATATATAGTTATCAAAGAAGCTGTACCCAAAGACATAGCTGAATTTGTTTACAATTATTTTTTACTTAAAAGAACTGTTGCAAGAACTTTATTTGATCAAAGGTATATCTCTCAATTTACAGAGGAATGGGGAACGTGGTCAGATCAACAAGTTCCAAATACATATTCGCATTATGCAGATATAGCTATGGAAACTTTGTTAATGAGAACCTTACCTGTTATGGAAAAGAAAACAGGACTTAAGTTAAATCCAACATATTCTTATGCAAGAATATATAAAACAGGAGATGTGTTGCATAGACACAAAGATAGATTTAGTTGTGAAATATCTACAACTTTAAATCTTGGTGGTGATCCATGGCCAATCTATTTAGAACCTAAAAAGAATGTGGGTATACCTGATGGTAAAAAGATAACTGTATCTAGCCAAAACAAAGGTGTTAGAGTTAATTTGAAACCTGGAGATATGTTAGTTTACAAAGGTATGGAATTAGAACACTGGAGAGAAGAGTTTCAAGGTAACGACTGTGCTCAAGTATTTTTACACTATAATGATCAAAAATCCAAAGATGCTGCTCAAAATGTAAATGATCGAAGACCGCATTTAGGACTTCCCGCTTGGTTTAAAAAGTGATATAATCTTTAGATGGGGGCTGTACTCCACCATACCTACAGCCTCCTTTTAAGGATTATTTATGAGTTTAGGATTTGACGCAATATCAGCATTACCTTTTGCTACATCGGGACCCGACAATAGTGTTGCGGTAGCTGTAACAGGCAATCAATTAACTATTACAATTGGTAGTGTAGGTATCATAGCTGATTCGATTGTTGAAGATGTAACAGGAAACGCATTAACATTAGGTCTTGGTACTTTAAGTATTAGTGGTAAAGCTAATGTAAGTGTTACAGGATCACAAGTAGCCCTAGGTTTAGGAACTATTGTAGTTACTGCAGATGCTAATGTAACAGCAGTTAAGAACGCGTTGACGTTAGCCACAGGAAATGTTACAGTAACAGGAGCAGCAAATATAAATCCTGACAAAGTATCTCTTGCTTTAGATACTAAAGAGCCAGGAGTTATTACGTGGAACGATATAATACCAGGAGCAACAATGGTTTGGACACCAATAAAACCGTACTAATATGGCATCAACTTATTCAACAGATTTATCATTAGAATTAGTCACAACCGGTGAAAAAGCTGGCCTATGGGGTGCAATTACAAATACTAATTTACAACTATTACAAACAGCAGCATCAGGTTATGTAGAAGTAACTTTAAGCACGGGCACAACTACATTAAGTTTGGCTGACGGATCGTCGAGCGCGAATGGTAAAAACCTTTATATTAAACTTGTAGGAACTTTATCAGGTAATGCTAGTCTAGCGATGCCTGCATCTACAACAGGTGGAAATGCAAACAGAGTATTTTTTGTAGAAGATGGAACTACTAGAGGTGGAGCTGGAGATAGTTATACAGTAACATTACTAACAACAGGTCAAAGCGCATCTACTCAAGTGCCTCTTCCAGAAGGTGCAACAGCTTTAGTTTATTCTAGAGGTAGTGTACCTGCAACAACATTAGGTATGTTACAAAAAGGAATGACTTCTGTAACTGCAGCAAGTAAAACTACATACACAGCAGTAGCTGGTGATCAAATCGTAGTAGATACAGTTGCTAACCCAGTTACAATTACATTACCAAGTTCACCTGCAGTGGGTGATGAAGTAACAATTATGGATGGTTCAGCATCAAATGGTTTTGCAACAAACAATTGTATTATAGATAGAAATAGTCAACCAATAGAAGGTGTCGCTGCTAATGATACTCTTGCTACTAATAATCAATGTGTAACTCTTATTTATGCTAATGCCACAAAAGGTTGGCTATATAAATCAACAAATCAATAGGAGTAATTAATGCTTACGAAAATTAAGTTTGCTCCAGGAATAGACAAACAAGACACTGCTGTTGGAGCAGAAGGTCGTTGGGTTGATTCAGACAATGTAAGATTTAGATATGGACTACCAGAAAAAGTTGGTGGTTGGCAATCATTACTTACAGATACTTTAGTAGGTGTAGCTAGAAAACAACACGCATTTGTTGACAAAGATGGTAATAGATATGTAGCCATTGGTACAGACAAATTTTTAATTATATATTTTGAAGGACAATTTTTTGATGTAAGTCCACTTGCAACAGCAATTTCTGGTGCAACTTTTACTTTTAACGCTACAACAACAGTAACTTTAACAACCTCTGCGGCACACAACATAAGTGTTGGAGATATTATTCGTTTAACAGGAACAACTTTACCAGGTGGTACAACAGGAGTAACTACAGCTACTTTTGATGACACTAACTTTCAAGTTTTATCTGTGCCTACATCTACAACTTTAACAATTCAAGCAGCGACAGCTGGTTCAACTTCTTCAGGCGGATCCGTAACTATTAATCCTTTTGAAGTAGTGGGTCCTGCAGCACAATCCTATGGCTATGGTTATGGTGTTGGTAATTATGGCGGTACAATTACAGGTGCAGCTCAAACAACTTTAGATGGTGGGTTGGCCGCGGATACAAATGGTAACAATGGTTCAGCAACACAAATTAGATTAGCATCTACTACAGGTTTTCCTGCAACAGGAGGAACCATTGCAGTAGGTAGTGAGTTAATAACATACACAGGTGTATCAGGCGTAGAGCTAACAGGTATTTCTAGAGCACAAAAAGGAACATCTTCAGCAATACATAGCACTGGAGCTACAGTTACAAACGCTACAGAATTTACAGGATGGGGAGATGCAGTTGATGCAGGAACTATTACACTTGAACCAGGCCTTTGGTCATTAAGTAATTTTGGTGATGTATTAGTTGCAACAATTGCAAATGGTAAAACTTTTACTTGGGATTCTTCTATTGCAGCAAGATTATCTACACGTGCTTCTACAACTACATCAGGATTTCAAACTACAAATAATCCTACAGCAACAAGAACAACTTTAATTTCACCAACAACAAGACACTTAATTCATTTTGGAACTGAAACAACAATAGGTACACCCTCTACACAAGATGATATGTTTGTAAGATTTTCTGAAGATGAAAATATAAATGCATATACACCAGAAGCAACTAACACAGCAGGGACACAAAGATTACAAGATGGTACAAAAATTATGGGAGCTTTGGTTGCAAAAGAAAATATTCTAGTGTGGACTGATAATGCATTGTATACAATGAAATTTGTTGGTGCTCCTTTTACATTTGGCTTTGAACAAGTAGGTACTAACTGTGGATTAATAGGTAAGAATGCAGCGATAGAAATTGATGGTGTAGCTTACTGGATGGGTAATAATGGTTTCTTCTCGTTTGATGGTACTGTTAACACATTACCTTGTTCTGTTGAAGATTATGTTTACGATGATGTGGATACTACAAAAGGTCAACAAGTAAACGCTGGTATTAATAATCTATTTACAGAAGTTATTTGGTGGTATCCAACAGCAGGGTCTGAATTTAATAATAGATATGTAGTATTTAATTATGGAGAAACAGGACAAAATACTCCAATGGGTAATTGGTACACAGGTACTAATACTAATTCTATTAGAACAACTTGGATTGATTCACTAGTATATCCTAGACCTTATGCAACTGCATTTAATAGTTCTAACACAGGAACTTTTCCTGTTATAAGTGGTGAAACAGGATTAGGTCAAAGCGTATTGTTTGAACACGAATCAGGAACCGATCAAGTAAATCCGGATGGTAGTGTAACTGCATTAACATCTTTTATACAATCCTTTAGTTTTTCATTACAAAAAGATCAAGCAGAAGTATTTTTAGCCCTTAGAAGATTCTTACCTAACTTTAAAGTATTAACAGGTAACAACCAAATAACATTATCTATAAAAGATTTTCCATCGCAAGATGATATAGAAACAGCTTTAAGTCCTTTTATTATTACTTCTTCTACTTTAAAAGTTGACACTAGAGCAAGAGGACGATATGCAAATATAAAGATAGAAAATACTGGTGTAGGTGAGTCTTGGAGATTTGGTACATTCCAAGTAGATATACAACCAGATGGAAGGAGAGGCTAATGACTAAAGTAGTAGTAAGATTACCAGAACCTAAAAAAGAATATAGTGAGGATAACCAAAGACAAATTAACAGAGCGTTAACTACAATTATTGAACAGTTAAACTCTACATACTTAACACAATTAAAAGAAGACTCGGAAAGATATACGTGGTTCGGATTAGGATAAATGGCAAATATATATAAAAACCAAAAATTAGATTTAACAACTAACACAGTTACAACTTTATATACTGTAGCATCTAACTCTAGAGCTATTGTAAAATCTATATTAGTTTGTGATGACACAAACAATGGTAGTGATATTACAGTAGACTTATTTAATGGAGATCCAGCATCAGCTGATAAATTTACTATATTTAAAAATAAAGCTATAGCAGGTAATGCCACAGAACAATTATTAAATGAGCCTTTAATTATGCAAGAAAGTGAAGTATTACAAGTAACCGCTGCAGATGCAAATAGATTGCACGTTGTAGCATCAATATTAGAAATCAACAGGGAGGACAGATAATGTCATTTGTAGAAACAGAAGCTTCAGTTAGATATGAGATAATTAACGGTAAAAAGGTACCTGTAATTACACCTAAATGTGAAGTCACTTTAACTAATACAGTAACGGGCCAAGAATATATGTCTGACGCAGAAGCATTGGCAGATGTACAAAATGTTAATACAGATACTAAGGCAGAGCATATAAAAAGAGACGTAAATATTACTGTAGAAGAGATAAAAATAGGCGCTGACTTTAATATCAGCGATTGACGAATGTATAAAAACCTAGTAAATTGTGAGATACTCGCCTATTTACAAGTGTTGCGTACTTGCTTAAACAATAACAATATAAAGAGAAACTATGGGATTTAATCCGTTTAAAGCAGCAAAAAAAGTAGTAAACAAAGTAGCTAAACCTTTTAGAAAAGTTAGTCAAAAATTTATTCCAAAAGAAATGAGATTTGCTTTACCTTACTTAGCAGCAGCTACACCATTTATGTTACCTGCTGGAGGCTTTGGAGCTTCTGGTTTATTTTCTTCTGCAGCAGGCAGAGGATTTTTATCTGGATTAGCAAACGTTGCAGGACAAGCAGGAGCAGATCCAGAGGGTAAAGATATTAATTTATTATCTACATTATTAGCTAGTGGAACTGGTTATGGAACTACACCGGGAGCAGGCGAAAATATAAGAGGATTAAAATTTGGTGAAAGTCCAATTACAAAAGAAGGAATTTTAACACAAATGGAAACTGCTCCTATAGGAGCAAGCAGTATTGCAGATGCTTCTAATTTAGGAATGCTTGAAAGAGCGGCTAATGTAGGAATAGAAGGATTAGCTCAAGGTGCAGATTTGTTAGGTGGTACAAGAGAAACTATGGCAGGATTTGGAGATGATCCAGCTTCTTTATTTACAAAAGAAGGAGCTAAAGGATTGGGTAAATCAATAGCGGTTCCATTATCCCAAGGAAGTGGTGATCTTGCAAAAGCAGGAGCAGATATAGCACTTAGAGATTTTGAAGAAGCTGAGAGATTAGAACAAGCTCAAATAGAAGAAACTACAACAGCTGACGAAGAAGAGAGAGCTAATTTACAAATGACCTTTATGAGACAAGCAGGAATACCAGAAGAAACCGTTGAAGAAACTTTAATAGTAAATGATTTAGGAGATTACTATGAACCACCAGTTGAAGAAGCAGCTAATGGTGGAATTATGGGTAGAGCAAATTTTTCTTTTGGAGGAAGAACAATGGCTCCTTTAGCAAATTTTGCTATTAGAAATATAGATAATGCTAGACAAGGATTAAACAAGCAAATGGAAGCTGCTGCTAAATTAAGTGATGAAACAATGCAATCTACACCAACAGCTAAACCAGAAATGATGCGTCCAAGTATGATAGATGCGCAAGCAGCTTTTGAACCAAAACAAGCAGATGAATTTATTGAAGCTATTAGAAACCCTAACACAGGTGGAATTGATTATAAAATGGCAGAAATGAAATTAGGTACTAAATTAAAAGGTGATGAAACTTTAAGTGAATTAATTAGTATGTATTTATATAGTATAAGAAAAGATAAATTAGGGATGGCAGCAATTACTGCAGGTTATGGTGGACTAGGTGTAGGAGCTATGGCAAATAATAGTTATGCAAATGGTGGAATTACTGGATTAAAAGATGGAGGTATGTTAAACTTTGGTGGAAGAGAAATGGATTTAAGAACTGGTGGGTTTGTACCTATTGGTAAAAAAGAAAGAGCAGATGATGTACCTGCTAGACTTTCTAAAAATGAATTTGTAATGACTGCAGATGCAGTTAGAGCAGCAGGTGGTGGAAGCGTCAATGAAGGAGCAAAACGTATGTACGAAGTAATGAATAAATTAGAGGCTAGAGCATAATGGCAGTAGATCAAACACAAGTTTTACCCGCACCGGTATTAGAAGCAGCCTTAACGGCCTTTACACAAAAGTTACCTCCTTTAATGGGGAAACAAATTAATACGGCAGCATATGATCCACAAGTTGCAGCACAAACAGCTTTACAAACTAATGCTCAAACCGCAGCAGGTGGTTTAGGATCTTTAGTTGGACCAGATGCATACCAACAATTTATGTCTCCTTACCAACAACAGGTAATGGATACAACATTATCAGAATTTGATAGACAACAAACAATAGGACAACAAGGTTTAAGAGATCAAGCTATTGCATCAGGAGCTTATGGTGGTGGCAGAGAAGGTGTAATGCAAGCTCAATATATGAATCAAGGTGCAGCCAACAGAGCACAACTACAAGCACAATTATTAAATCAAGGATTTATGCAATCGCAACAAGCAGCAGCACAAGACTTAGCGGCAAGACAAGGTCTAGGTACTTATCAATCTCAACTAGGTCAAGCACAACAAGGATTTGAACAAGCTAAATTAGATGCAGGTACACTTGCAGCAAGAGAAAAAGAGTTTGAAGAATTTACAAGATTAGGTTTAGTTGGACAACAACTAGCACAAATACAACCAGGCGCATTCCCAACTACAACGATCGGGTATCAATCAAGCGCGGCACCAGCAAGTCCAATGGCTAGCTTCTTAGGAGGCGCAGCAGGAGCAGGCGGTGTACTAGGTAAGTTAGGAATATTTGGATAATGAGTAGAATTTTAAGAAGACCAATGTTTAGAGGTGGACGCGTAGATAGTCGCGGAACGGGGATTACTACTGGTCTAACAGATAAACCTAAAAGAGGTTTAGTAGATGAGCCAGGTGGTTATGCTGGATATGAAGATATATTAGCTCAAACACAATTTAATCAAAATAGAGACCGTAATAAACAATTTACTTATCAATCAGTATTAGATCGAATGAATGATTACTATAATAAATTATACACAGGTGGAGTAAACGAAGATGATTTAAATAATTCTATGCAACTAGCTCCTCCTATGTCTACAGAGGAAATAGCTCAATCAACTTTTTATGAAAAAAATCCAAAAGGATTTCAAGAAGAATTTTTTAAAGGTACTTTTGATGGAACTAATTATAATAAAGAAATGAAAAATATAAGTAAACAATTTGCTAAATTTAATCCAGGTAAACCTAATCCTTATATAAAGCCTAACGTTGAAATATTAGAAACAGAAACATTTGATAATAATGATAATGTTACAGGAAATCTTCCTAAAGAGTTAAGTGATAGAGAAAAAATAAAAGCAAACACAGAATTGTTTGCAGAAATGTTAGGTAAAAAGAAAGCTAGAATTCAAGATGCTTCTAATATGGCATTAGGTTTTGCTGGAAGAGCTTTTGAAGATGAAGCAACAACTAAAAGCGCACTAGGTAAATTCTTTGCCGATGAAGCTAAACGACCAAGTGAAGCAGCTAAAATAGATACAGCTGCCGGATCAGCAGCAATTAATGATTATATTGCAGGTAAAAGATCTGCAGAACAAACAGAATTGTTTTTACAAAAATTAAAACTATCTCAAGGAAGTTTAGCTGATAAATATAATGAAGCCAGAAAAGTTGAAACAAATAAAGGAAAAGCATTCGCTACAGCTTTATATAATAAAGAAGGAAAAGATCTTAAACAAGTTAATAAAATACCTGAAAGTATAGATGATATTAAACAATTAGGTTTAAACAATGGTGATATAATTCTTGCTCCTAACGAAGTTAATGGCAATAAAGTATTATCTGTTCTTCAAGTAATTATTAGTTCTAACGGAAATGTTTCAACTAGAAAATATTTTCCAGATCTATAGGAGATTAAATGGCTGAAGCTAACAAAGGTAAAGATTATGGTCTTGGTACCTCGATACTAGCTGGTGTTGGTTCAGGTGTATTTAAAATATTTGAAGGTGCTGCAACATTAGGTGCAACTCTTTTAGATTTAGGTGTAGATAAAAATAGAGCAGAAGCAATAGAAGAATATTTTGATAAAATAAATCCTTTTGATGAAGCAGCAGAAGCTACAGCTGCTGGTAAAATTACAGAACTTATAGTTAATATTGGTATACCAGGTGGTCTTGCATTTAAAATAGGATCAGGTTTAACTAAAGCTACTTTAAGAGCTAAAGAAGCTGGTACATATTTAAGTAGAAATGAAAAATTAAAAAGATATGGTAAAGGTGCATTAGCAGGTGGTGCAGCCGAAGCAGCTTTTGTAGGAGATGTAGAAGATGCTGGTACTTTCGGAGATTTTTTAGGTGGACCCACAGAAGTAGATAGAGAATCAGATACACCACAGGCAGAATTATTAAACAGATTAAAGTTTGGTGCAGAAGGTGGATTGTTTACATTGGGTATTGGAGCAGGTGCAAGAGGTATATCTAAATTAAGAAATCAAGCAGGCACAGGTAAAGCGATTACAGACCCTATGTCTAGATGGATTGATAAATGGATATCAAGACCATTAAGAGCAAGAGGACCTGCGGCACAAGAAGGTTTTGAAGCAGAGAAAGCATATCAAGGATTATTAGGTAGAGATACGAACGTAGCAGAAAACGCTATGATTAAAATAGATACTATTACAAATAGAATACTTAAAAATTTTAAAAAATCTGGTAACAAAGTAGACGAAGGTAAAAGAAAAGAACTATTAAAAAAAATGAATGACATCTTAACCGATGGTAACAAACTTAATCCTAATATTGATGATGCGGGTAAAGTTACTTTAAATTCTATTGATGAAACTAAAGTTGTAGATTTTTCTAATGACTTAATAAATAATTACAAAGCAGATCCTAAAGATGTAGCAGAGCTTGTACAAAACTTTAACTCTATGCGTGGAACGTGGTCAGAACTATTTACATTAATGGGTTCAAGACTAACACCAAGTGCATTAGACGACTTTCAAAAAGTAATTCCAAAAGCAATTAATGATGTATTAGATAGAGGTTATGAAGTATTTAAAAATAATCCTATGTCTGTTGCAGATAACTATGGACCTAGCAGTAAAGTAATTAATGTAGCTGTTAAAGAATTTATAGATGAAGCTGCTAAAAAAGGTGTAACACTTTCTGAGGATGTAGCAAAAGGTATGGTTAATGAAGTGTGGAACAATGCTAAATTACCTAGAGGTGTTATGATGAATGAAGGAACAAAATCAGGTGTTGTTAGATTAAACTCTGTTCCTAATTTTTTTTTAAAATCAGAAGCTGCTGAACTGTTATCTAAAAAAGGTGACTTTGTAAAAACATCGGGTGGTAAAAACTTATCAGATTTAACAGGTGTTGGACAAAAAGTTATTAAAAAATTATTAGGTAAAACAGAAAACCCTATGTCAACTATTGTTGAAGGTACAAATGCTTTATCAATACAAGTAAGATTAAATCAATATTTAGATGATCTTGTTAAACAATCTAATGTTTTAAAAAAGAATTGGGATGCGTGGGACGCAGGTGGTCGAATTGGACCAGAACCAAGAGTGCCTTTTCTTGTAGATGATCCTGGTGAAGCAAAAAAATATTTTGGAAAAGATGCACTTTTAAATCGTGACTTTGAAATTATAGCACCTGCAGAAGGTGGTTCAATTAGATCTACCAAGCTTGGTAGATTTGAAGACATTGATGCAAAGATTAAACCTGTTGACGACATAGAAAAAGCAAGACTAGAAGAATTAGGTATTGTAGATGAACTTACAAATCCTATTGCTGGTAAGTATGCGCTATCTGATTATGCACAAGCATTAAAAGAAGTAGACAATTTAAAGAAAAAAGATTTACCCGCAACATTGTATCAAAATTTAGTGTTGTATCCTAAAGCTACATCACAAATGGCTAAAACAATTCTTGCACCATTTACTCACGCAAGAAACTTTATCAGTGCTGCAGCCTTCGCAGCAGCTAATGGTTTTGTACCGTTTGGTAATACTAAAGATGTTAAGAGAGCATTTGATGCATTACAATTAAAAGGTTTTAGAAAAGACAATGAATTTTATCAAGAACTATTAGAACTAGGAGTTGTAAACTCACAGGTACAAGTAAGACAAGTTATGGATTTAATGGAAGATGTTAAGTTTGGTGAAGTGTTAAACAAAGTAGGAGCAGACTACAATGGTTTTAATACTTTTATGAAAGGACTAAAGAAAACACAAAAGTTTGCACAAGATGCATACACAGCTGAAGATGATTTTTGGAAAATATTTACATACCTTGGTGAACAATCAAGACTTAAAAATGCTTATCAAGCAAAAGGTTTACAATTAGGTGATGACATTGTTGAAGTTATTACAGATGCAGAAGGTAGAAAATTTGACAGAAAGATTGGTGTATTTAATGATGAGTATTTAAAAAAACAATCAGCTAAATTAGTTAAAAATAATATACCTAATTATGCTTTTGTATCAGAGTTTATTAAAGGTTTAAGAAAATTACCTGTTGGAAACTTTGTAGCTTTTCCTGCAGAAATTATGAGAACAGGTACAAACATTGTATCAACAGCATTAGATGAAATATTTTTTACAGCAAGAATAAATGGTAAAGAAGTTAATCCATTAAGAGCTAGAGGTTTACAAAGACTAACGGGTATGGCTGCCACAACAGCTGCATTACCACTTGGAACTGTTGCGATGATGCAAACTTTAAATGATGTAAGTGATGAAGAGTTAGAAGCAATGAGAAGATATGTACCAGAGTGGTCAAAAAATTCTGTGCTTGTACCATTTAAAGATAAAGAAGGTAAACTATCTTACGTAGATTTTTCACATTTAAATGCTTACGATACTTTAACAAGACCTATACAAACTGTAGTTAATGCCGTGACTTCTGGTAGAGCAGACAAAGATGGTATTATGGATGATTTTATTTTAGGTTTAATTGATTCTACAAAAGAAATTGGTCAACCTTTTATATCAGAATCTATTTGGACAGAAGCTTTACAAGACATAGCACCGATACTTGGTAGAGGTGGTGTAGATGCATCTGGTAGAGAAATATATAATAAAGATCCTGCTATTGATCCTATTGGTAGTAAGATTATGAAATCAGTTGCACATTTAGTTGAAGCACAAGCTCCTCTTAACTGGAGACAGCTTGGTAGATTAGGTTTAGCTATAAGACCTATTGATAGTTTAGGAAGATATGATGATCGTGGTAATGAATATGAATTAGGAAATGAATTACTTGGTATTGCAGGAATGCGTAGAGTTAAAGTAGATCCAAGAAAATCTTTAAATTATAAAATTACAAATTTTGTCGATGGTGTTAGAGATTCTAGAAATGTATTTACAAGACAAACTTTAAAAGGTGGTGTAGTTACTCCAGAAGAAATAATTGATGCCTACATAGATTCTAACAAAGCTTTATATGAAATTAATAGAAGAATGTTTTTAGATATAGATGCTGCAAAAACATTAGGAATGGGTGAAGATGCTATTGCACAAAATATGGTAAACAGAGGTCAAAGAAGAGCTTTTGGATTTTTAAATGAAGGATTGTTTAGACCTTATTTCCCATCAAGAGATGTTGCAGCGTTGTTTGAAAAAAGAGCTTTAGAAATAGGAGCACCAAATGCTTTTGAACAAGCATCAGATGTAATATCAAGAATACAAGAAGTTTTATCAGAAGTACCTTTAAATGCAGATGTATTTCCTGACATAAAAAATCCTTTTAGTAATTTACCAGAACCTACACTAGGTCCTGCAGCGTCATTACCTGGCCTACCTCCACTACCAAATACAGCGCTTGTAAACAATGCACAGTTTGGTAATATTGATCCTGTAAGTAGATTAACACTAGCAGAAGAGACTTACTTAAGTCCACTAGAACAATCTTACAGAAAAAAACAAAGAACAACATAATGAGTATTAAACCAAAGACAACAAGAGAACATATTTTATCCCTTTACGGCCATATATCTGGCGTTAAGAAAAATTTATCACACGTACACCAAGACGTAGAAAAATTGGGCGGTAAGATAGACAAGTTCTATTGGGTTCTTTTGACTGTTGCGGGAACAGCAGTCGTCTTTGTGTTAGAAAGGATGATTAACTAATGCAGCTTTCACGTAATTTCAGTCTTCAAGAGCTTATCAAATCCGACACAGCTATCAGGCAGGGTATTGATAACAATCCTAACTCTGATCAAATAGAAAAATTAAAATTACTTTGCGAAAATATATTACAACCCGTAAGAGATCACTTCGGCAGAGTTAAAATTACTAGCGGATTTCGTAGTCCAAAATTGTGTCTAGCCATTGGTAGCTCAGCAGATTCACAGCACGCAAAAGCAGAAGCAGCAGACTTTGAATGTTTAGACGTTGACAACGCAGAGCTTGCAGATTGGATACACCAAGAGCTTACTTATGACCAGCTCATCTTAGAATTTTACACACCCGGCGAACCTAACTCGGGATGGATACATTGTAGCTGGATCGCGGATACTCCAAGAGCTAGTTTTTTACACGCATATAGAGAAGAGGGTCGTACAAAATACAAACCCGTACTTGGCAAAGCCACAGAAATATTTAAGTAGCCAAGATGAAAAATAGTTTACTTGTCCACAAACATTTAATTATTCGTGCTGAAGCAAGTAAACCACCAACAGATGAAGATTGGTTAAAAGATTGGATGATGGGTTTTATAGAATCCATTGATATGAAAGTCTTTATGGGTCCTTATGTAAAGTATTGTAATATGCCTGGCAATCGAGGTATCACAGCTGTTGCTATTATAGAAACATCACACATTGCTATGCATATTTGGGATGAACCAAAGCCTGCATTAATGCAGTTAGATGTTTATAGTTGTGGTGATTTTAATCCTACAGATATTTGTAATAAGATTATGAAAGACTTTGACATTCATAAAATAGAATACAAATACTTGAATCGCGAAACGGGTTTAGTCGATTTATAATTTTCGACGAAAAAAACTTTTATCTTAGAAAATCCTATACTATTGTGGTGGTTCGTCGTTACAAATATAACCAATAACTTGTTTACCTTTATATTCGTGATAGACGTGATTAGAAAATAACTTTCTTTTCTTTTGTTTTAAAACTTTTACATTATAATGAAACCAACTGTCGCAAGGTTGATTAATTTCAAAAGGCGTAGCTATTTCAACATCACCTAATGATGTTAAATACAATAAGGTGATCACAATGGGTTTCAAATCCAGTCTCTTAGTTCTTCACCCATAACTTCTGTGGCAATATTAATTTTTTTACGTAGAGCTTTTCTAATCTTTTCATCTATAGTTTTTGGTGCTATAAGATCTATGTATGTTACCGACTTCTTTTGACCTATTCTGTGTGCTCTGTCTTCTGACTGTAGTCTTTTTTCTAAATCATATCCATTAGAATAGTAAATCATATTATTAGCAGCAGTTAATGTAATACCATATCCACCAGTCTGTGGATTACCTACAAAGAATCTAGCTTTAGAGTTTGGGTCTTGAAACTTCTCTATATTTTTTTGCCTATGTTCTGCCTCAATTGCGCCATAGTATTGTACTATGGAGTCTTCACCGTATTTTTTAGATACAGCCTTTACTATCTGTTTAATATCATAAACATAATTAGCCCAAATAATAACTTTACCTTCTACTTCTTCTAATAAATCTAACAATGATGTCATACGATTGTTTTTTATTTCTGTAATAGTATCATCATCATTTTTTAAATGACCACAAGTTATCTGATGTAGACGCATAAGTTGTGTTAGTACGTGAGGCGCTGTTGCTAGCTTACCTTTTAATTGAGCGAGGGCCGCGGATTTCATCGTAGCATATATTTGTTTTTGTTCATCTGTAAGTTCTACTTCTCTTTGTACATAAGTTTTAGGTGGTAGATCTAAACAATCTTCCTTTAAAACACGATAAGAAAAGTCTTTTAATTTGTCTGATAATTCACCCAATCTTTTATATCCTCCTACAATCTGTACTCTACGTCCACCAAAATTTCTATCTAGCATAGTAGCATATCTATTTCTAAACGCATAGTAACTATCAAAGCCAAGTAAAAAACTATCAAGAAATCCACATTGTGTGTATAAATCTAGTGGTGATTTAGTTACCGGAGAACCTGTGAGTATTCTTCTGTATTGTGCAAGCAAACCTAAAGATAATATAGCTTTAGTTCTTTTTGCTGTTGGAGTTTTTATAGTTGTAGATTCATCAATAGCCATTAATGTTTTGTGGCAACTAAGAAACTTTGTGGCAAATTGTAGGCCTTTCTTTGTTGAAAATGATTCTACATTCATAACAAGAATGTGAAGATCTAAGTCTACTTTGAATAATTGTTGATACTCTTTTTCTTTTGTTTTAGATGTTGTAGCCGTCCATAATACAGATTTATGATCTATATGATTAGCTAAATGAGTTGGTATTTCTCCAGAAAACCAGTTTCTATATACACCTTTTGGTGCTATAATTAGCGCCGCATTTATTTTACCTTTATCATAAAGCATAGCTATATTATCTACTAATACTTTTGATTTACCCGTACCCATTTCCATAAAGTACGCATACTCTTTTTTATCCCACGATTTTTCTAATGCAGTCAATTGATGTGCATAAGGCTTAGTCTTAAATTTATAGTTCATAATTTTTTTATTCTTTCTAGTTGACAATTATATAAACACTACTATATAAGATGTCAAGAACTAAGAAATGAAAAATAAAATATTTGAGTTATACAAACCAGAGTCATTAGCAAACTTTTTAGAGTTTCATAAAAGTAATCCTAATGAAAAATTTGTTTATGTAATTCAACAACCCCCACCTAATATAAATATATTAAGTGCGTCCGACTTTGGGTATCTTGTAATTTGTTTGCCTAATAGAGATCAGGCAATATTTTCTACTGCACCTTATGTACAGAAGATGAGAAAAAATTTACAAGACTTTCGCAAAGAAGATTATTTACTTGCTGTAGGAGATCCTGTAATAATAGGTATCTCAACTTGGTTAGTAGGTGAAACTACAAACGGACAGTTTAATATGTTGAAGTGGGATAAACGTGAATATAGATACTATCCATTAGAAGTGGACGGATATCAGAAAGGATAACAATGAGTCAAGACGTAAGAAATATGATGTTAGAAGATTCTAAAGATCTTTTAGATAATGTAGAAGTTTCAACTGTTGCACAAGAATGTGTAAAGTTAAAACAAAAAGAGGATGAGATTGCATCGTTAGAGGAGCAACTCAAAAGTAAAAAATTGGAGGCTGATGATATCAGCTCTCGTGTAATACCAGAATTACTAGCAGAACAAGGACTATCAGAAATTAAATTAGCTGATGGATCTAAAGTATCTGTTAAAAAAGAATTTAGGTGCACTCTTCCAAAAGATGAAGCGAAGAGAACTGCAGCCTATCAATGGCTTCGTGATCAAGGGTTAGGAGATATTATTAAAAACAATGTCTTTGTAACTTTTGGTAAGGGAGAAGATAACAAGGCTGAGCAATTGCTTAACCTTGCAGCAGAGAATGGGTTTGAACCACAACAGAAATCTGATGTGGCTTGGATGACATTAACTGCTCTATTCAGAGAGCGTATCGAGTCCGGGCTCGATATGCCATCTGATGTCTTTAGTACGTGGATTAAAGACAAAACTAAAATCACTCGGAAATAACTAATGGAGAATGTATAATGGCTAATGAAATAAAAGCTAAACAAAACGCATCACTAGCACTGTTTGGTGATGATGTATCCAAAGGTTTTGAGAATATGACGCAAGAAGATATGGCGTTACCATTTGTCAGAATCTTAGGACAACTATCACCGCAGGTAACTGATGGTGATGCAAAGTATATAGATGGTGCCAAACCAGGTATGATCTATAACACTGTTACCAGCGAACTTTACGATGGTAAAAAAGGTATCAAGGTTATTCCTTGTTATTACAAAAAAGATTATCCTGAATGGTCGGATAGAGGGGATGGTCCAGGTGCTCCTGTGGCTATACACTTACCGAACAGTCCGGTAATCGCAACAGGTAAGAGAGATGGATCTAAAATTAGATTACCTAATGGTAACTATTTAGAAGAGACAGCTTCTTACTATGTAATGATTGAGACAAAGAACGGTGGTTATACACCTGCTTTGATCACAATGAAATCAACTCAATTAAACGTTAGCAAAAAATGGAATTCAATGATGAAGACCATACAAATTGCTGATGGTAAAGGGGGATTTGCTATACCTCCTATGCACGGAGTTGTTTATAATCTAGCATCTACCTTACAAAAGAACGACAAAGGTTCTTGGTATGGCTGGGTTGTAACGCAGGACAGAATTTTAGGACAATCAGACAAGGCTTTGTATTTAAGTGCAAAGGATTTTTCTGGGAATGTATCTAAAGGGACCGTTCAAACAAAAGCTGATGTAGAAGAGAAGGTTAAGGACTCAACTCCTTACTAATAAAAATAAGGGGAAAGGAAACTTTCCCCTTTACAAAGAAATGATAAGTGATAATGAACAAATTCAAAAATATATTTAACGGATTAACTATAGCATATGGACAATACCAACCTGGTGAACGTGGTGAAAGCGGAAAACAAAAAGGAAAAGCTTTTATTGTACGTGGTGCCGTTACAGACGAACTCTGGAAAAACCATCTTGAAGGAAAAGGAGCCGCACTCGGAATTATCCCTATTACAGAAGATAACGATTGTCGCTGGGGGTGCATTGATATTGACGAGTATAATTTCAATCACGCTAGCCTCATTCAAAGCATACGAAATCTTAACCTCCCCTTAATTGTTTGCCGTTCTAAATCAGGCGGAGCGCACGTATTTTTATTTACTAAAGAAAACATTCCTGCATCATTGATGCAATCAAAATTAAAAGAGATGGCCATCATACTTGGTTATGAAGGTTCAGAAATATTTCCCAAACAAACAGAAATTCTAGTGGATCGTGGGGACACTGGGAACTTTTTAAACTTACCCTACTACAATGATATGAAAGGCTTGCGCTATGCTATCAACGATAATGGCTCCGGTTGTACACTTGAAGAATTTTATCAGCTCTATGATAAGTTTTCTTTGCGAAAAGATCAGGTGGAACAAATTAAAACGGAAAAGAAAAAAATAGAAGAAGCATTTCCTGGAGGTCCACCTTGTTTAAATAAACTTGCATCAACAGGTTTTGGTGAGGGTTCCAGGAATAATGCATTGTTTAATATCGCAGTTTATTACAAACAATCTAATCCTGATACTTGGGAAGATGAGATTGTAAAAGCTAATATGAAATTTATGGAACCACCATTAAGTAATAGTGAGGTTCAACAATTAATTAAATCTGTAAATAGAAAAGGTTATGACAAGTATAGATGTAAAGATGCACCTATTAATGCAGTATGTCAGTCTGGGTTATGTAGAACAAAAAGATTTGGTGTAGGTTTTGGTGAAGAAGAAATGCCTGTACTTGGAAGTCTTACAAAATATTCATCATCACCACCACAATGGTTTTTAGATGTAGATAAGAAGAGAATAGAATTAAAATCAGAACAACTTTACAGTCCAAATTTATTTGCACTAGCGTGTTTAGATCAAGCAAATTTAATTGTACCTATACCTAAACCAAAAGATTGGAAACAACATTTTTTAAAACCAATGATGCAAGGACTACAAGAAGTAGAACCTTTAGAGTCTTTAAATCCTATCAATGAACTTACAGGACTATTACAAGATTGGACTACTAACAGACAATCAGCAAGAACGATTGATGATGTATTTAATAAATTACCTTTTACTGATGAGAAAAGAGAGTTTACATATTTTAGAATGGAAGACTTTTACAATTTCTGTAAACGAAATCATTGGGAAAAAGATAAGAATCAAACAGGTAACTTAATTAAAAGACTCGATGAGTTTGTAGGAGAAGAAAGAGTACGTATTAAAAAGCAACAACCTAGACTAATTAAAATAAAAACAATGAAACAATCAGAGGCCGCAGTATCTAAAACACCATATCAAATAGAAAACTTTTAATGATAGGAGTTAATTGGCACTTAAAGTTTCGTTTAAAAATAGAGGAATTACAAAAAGAAAATGAAAAACTAAAACTTAATAACACCATACTAAAACGTAAAGTAAAAAAATATGAAAACAATAATATTAGGACCACCAGGGACGGGAAAAACAACAACACTCTTAAATCTGGTCGATCAGTTTATACAGCAAGGCGTTAGACCTAGACAGATAGGTTATTTCTCCTTTACTAAAAAAGCTGCAACGGAAGCTGCAACGAGGGCCGCGGATAAGTTTGGTTTGGATATAGAAAATGATTTAACATTCTTTAGAACACTACACTCTTATGCATTTAATCAATTAGGTATGACTAAAGAAAAAATGTTAAGCGCTGATGATTATAAAGAGTTTGGTGAAAAATGTGGCATACCTATTAAGACAGCAAGATTTTCTGATAGTGATGGTACATTTAATTGTGATAATGAATATCTTACTATTATAAACACAGCAGCTGTAAAACGAATGGATCTATTAGAATACTATGATTCTAGACAAAACATTTTAGATATAGAAAGAGATACTTTGTATTTATTAGCAGAAGAATTAAAAAGATTTAAAAAAGAAAAAGGACTTAAAGACTTTAATGATTTATTAGAAGATTTTATTGCAAAAGAAAAACATAATAAGTTTGAGGTATTATTTATAGATGAGGCACAAGATTTATCTTTGTTACAATGGGAGATGGTAAGAAAGATTTGGTCTAAAGCAGGAAAAACTTATATTGCAGGTGATGATGATCAAGCTATATTTAAATGGGCTGGTGCAGATGTAGATCACTTCATAGCATTAAAAGAAGAAGTAAATGATATTAAAGTATTAGATCAATCTTACAGAATACCAGGTGGTCCTATACACGAACTATCACAAAATATTATAAACAAAGTACAGAATAGATTTGATAAAGATTATAAACCTAGAGATGATGAGGGTATCTTAAAAAGATATTCTGACATTACACAAGTAGATATGTCTAAAGGTAATTGGTTGGTATTGTCTTCTGCAAATTATTTTTTAGATGATGCTAAAGATTTATGTGAGATACAAGGATGGTATTATCAATTTAAAGGACGTAACTCTATACCCCTAAAACTTCTTATGGCTTTAAATAATTGGGAAGCTTGGCGTAAAGATGCACAACTAAATCATTTAGAAATAAAAAATATATATGAATATCTAGGATCACACGTATTGCCTGGATTTCAAAAAGGTAAGACATTACATTCTGACACAAAGTATCTAATGAGAGATTGTAGAGCTGAACACGGTTTGGTTACAGACAGTGTATGGTATGAAGCATTCGAAGGATTAGATCCTATGACGGAAACTTACATTCGTAATATGAGGGCGAACGGTGAGATGATAAATAAAAACCCTCGTATTATAATGTCAACAATACACGGAGCAAAAGGAGGAGAAGCCGACAAAGTTTTATTGATGCAAGACATAACTAATGCAGCGCTAGAAACGTTTAGTCACGACCCGGATGAATTACATAGATTATTCTACACAGGTGCGACGCGCGCGAAGCGTGAATTACACGTCTTAGATCCAAAAGATTTTGATCGAGCATATATACTATGAAGAAAAAAATAACAGACGATTGGAAATTTAAACAAGTTGGAGGATCCCATTATATGTATATGGCCATTCAGCCAGCAGAGTTTATAAACAAAAACAAGTTGCTTTTTGCAGAGGGCAACGCTATAAAGTACATATGCAGACACTCAAGCAAGGGTGGCATAGAAGATATAGATAAAGCAATACATTATCTAGAAATGGTGAAAGAGAGAGATTATAAATGAGAAATACACAGATACCTTTGTTCACTCCAGAAACAGAGTGGGTAATGCCAGAAGAATTAAAAAATCTTAAAGGTGCAAAAGAAATAGCAATAGATTTAGAAACTAATGATCCTTATTTAAAGGAATTAGGCTCTGGTAATGTTACTGGAAAAGGACACATTGCAGGCATTGCGGTGGCCATAGAGGGCTGGTCTGGCTATTTTCCGATACATCACGAGTCTGGTGGTAATATGGACAAAAAATTGGTGCTTTCCTGGCTAAAAGATATCTGTAATCAAGAAGAGACTACCTTTATATTTCACAATGCAATGTATGATATTTGTTGGTTAAGATCAGCAGGTATAAATATTAAGGGTAAAATTGTAGATACAATGATAGCAGCGTCTTTAATTGATGAGAATAGATTATCTTATCAATTAAATACATTGTCTAAATTTTACGTAGGTATTGGTAAAGACGAGAGCATTTTAAATGCAGCAGCTAAAGAGTATGGCTTAGATCCTAAAAAAGATATGTGGAGATTACCTGCATTGTTTGTAGGACAATATGCAGAACGTGATGCAGAGTCCACACTAAAACTTTGGCAAAGATTAGAAACAGAATTATACAAAGAAGAACTTTGGGATGTGTTTAATTTAGAAACTAAATTATTTCCTTGTCTTGTAGATATGAGATTTAAAGGTGTAAGAGTTGATTTAGAGAAAGCAGCTAAGATTAAAAAAAATCTTATGCAACGTGAATCTAAAATTATTAGTAAAATTAAAGAACTAACTAATGTTGATGTAGAGATACACGCAGCAAGATCTATTGCAAAAGCTTTTGATAAACTAAAATTACCATACGATAGAACAGAAAAAAGTAAGGAACCAAGTTTTACAAAAAACTTTTTACAAAATCACCCACACGAATTACCAAAATTAATTGCAGATGCAAGAGAGATAAATAAAGCTCACACTACATTTATAGATTCAATAACTAAACACGCAGTCGATGGAAGAATACACGCAGACATAAATCAAATAAGATCAGATGCAGGAGGAACTGTAACCGGTAGATTTAGTATGAGTAATCCAAACTTACAACAAATACCAGCAAGACATCCTGAACTGGGTCCTATGATTAGATCTATATTTATTCCAGAAGAAAAAACTAAATGGGGATCATTTGATTACTCACAACAAGAACCTAGAATTTTAGTACACTATGCAAAGTTACAAAATTTATCAGGCGTTGATGAAATTGTAGATGCTTACAATGAAGGTGATGCAGACTTCCACCAAGTTGTAGCAGATATGGCAGGCATAGAACGTAAGCAAGCCAAGACGATCAATTTGGGTTTAATGTATGGTATGGGTAAAAATAAGTTGATGGCCGAATTGGGTCTAATGAAAGAGTCGGCGGAAAAACTAATTAAACAATATCATTCTAAAGCACCATTCGTAAAACAACTTATGGATAATGTATCTCGTAAAGCAAACGACAGAGGTAAAATTAGAACTTTAGGAGGTCGTGCGTGTCATTTTGATTTATGGCAGCCTACACAGTTTGGTATATTTAAACCATTACCATTAGAACAAGCTAGAAAAGAATATGATGAACCATTAAAACGTGCATTTACTTACAAAGCATTAAACAAATTAATACAAGGATCAGCAGCAGATATGACAAAAAAATCTATGGTAGCTTTATATGAAAATGGTATAATACCACACATTCAAATTCACGATGAAGTAGACATATCAGTGGAGTCGAATGCTAAAGCAGAAAAAATTATTGAGATAATGGAATCTGCAGTGGAACTTAAAGTTCCAAACAAAGTAGATTATGAACAGGGAGCTAATTGGGGTGAAATAAAATAGTGGCTTATTTGAATGCAAACATTCCAGCTACCTATGCACAAATACGAAAGGAGTATTTATATGATCTTAAAAAACATCACGGAGAAGTTGAAGACTGTATTATCTTTGGCCTTACCTCTATGGGTGGGCGTGCAATCTTATTTCATTGCATTATGGAAAATGGTGCAATCTTTTATCGTCTCCCAATATCAGCATTTATTCAAAGAGGATTTAAAATCGAAGATGTTCCTGAACGTAGACTTGACGAACTGGAGTTATGGAATTCTTTTAGTTATTTTCCTACTGTTACTTCTTGGAATATTTTAAGCGCAGCTTCAGGAAAATACATAGGTAAAGATAAAAAGTGGCATCACGGCAGTTATTTATTTACCGTTGACTGGGCACACCCAGATGGTAATATACTAGATACTGATCATTCAGAGATTCCGCACGAACATAAGTGCGCACATATCATAGCCCTCGATGATGGGAACTATGCGGCACAGCCAAACAACAGATGTATATGGGATCTACCTTCTTTTACTGTAAAAGATAATATTCCAGACTGGAAAGTGCAAACAAACGAGTGGAATGTTGAAGATACAGGTAAATGGAAAACAGAAGACACTGACAATTTCTTTTATGAAATTGAGGAGAAAAAATGAGGAATTATTATGAACTATTATGGAACAGGTTTATTAATAGTAATGTTAGTAGTATTGGCTCTATGTGGAGGACCAAGTGTCCAATAAACCATTAAACATATCTGAATCAGCTGCCGTGCAGATGCCGATGAAGACGGTTGCCAGTTTGATTTTGCTCGTCGCAGCCGGCGTCTTCGCTTATACCGAGCTTACGGCTAGGTTGGTATCATTGGAGACATCACGTGAATTGTTTCAAAATGATTTGCTTAAAAAAAGTGAACAGGTCCCCGTCGATCAAGAGCAGATATTTTTAATCGAGGATCTTTATAAAACCGTAGAAAAAATGGAAAAGACTCAAGAAATGAATATGACTAACAAAGTTAATATAGAATTTCTTTCTTCACAATTAGATAAAGCACTAGAGGATATTGAAGCTTTAAAAGATAAGGTAAGAGAAAATGGAAAGAGTCACTAGAAAAATTTTAGATTACATAGAAGAAATGCAAAGAACTGTAAAACAAATGCGTTATGTAAAAGACCTTAAAAAAGAAGTAGAAATTAATGGTACAGGCACACACAAATATAGAATTAAAGAGGGGCCAAATAAAGGTAAAGTATTATGACCGAAATGATAGTGGCTCTTCTTATGATAATTAACGGAGAAATTAAGGAACACAGAATTCAAGAATCTATGTCTGAATGCCTGAAGGGTAAGAGGATTGCAATGCGTGATACAAAGAAACAAGTACAGTACCAATGCATAAAATCTA
>Ga0208644_1000991_pt1 | contig 24542 bp, 41 predicted proteins | sample VirMetDEL_Nov_18_FD_184517 | JGI IMG/M metagenome (GOLD analysis project Ga0208644, IMG submission 184517) | Aqueous microbial communities from the Delaware River and Bay under freshwater to marine salinity gradient to study organic matter... | ecosystem: Environmental > Aquatic > Marine >...
GAAACCAAAAGCAAACGAGAAGCAAAGCGATTTTATGATGAGGTGTGTAGCAGAAATAAGCAAGGAGTATAAAAAAGACCAAGCCATAGCAATATGCTATCAAAAATGGAAAGATAATGAGTAACCCTAAATTAGCACTAATACCAAGCGGATATAAAAGCGGTAAAGTATATTCTATTTTGCCGAATGATGCAAGTGGAGATTTTGACTTTACAAGACAGTCAATAGGTACACGAGTACGCAAAGATGGTTTAATAGAGGAAGCTAAAACAGTAGGCAGTATTACTAATGAACTTTTATATAGTGAGGATTATTCACAAAGTCAATGGAGTAAAATTCGTTCAACAATTAGCACAGACCAAACTCTTGCGCCTGATGGAACTAATACTGCTGATAAAATAATACCAACAGCAGATAATAATACTCACAGATGCGACCAAGTTATAACATTAACAAATAATGCAGTTTATACTTTAAGTTTTTATGTAAAAGAGGGTGGATATAATTGTATAAGAGCATCAATAGGACAAAGTAGTTTAACTTTTGGTAGTTTAGCAAGTTTTAACTTGAACACAGAAACTGTAAGTATTACAGGAACTGTAAGAGATGCACAAATACAAAGTATTGCTAATGATTGGTATAGATGTTCTATAACAATGGACGCGGGGTCGACTGATAGAATTGTAATTGGTTTAGGTAATAATAATAGTTATTCTTTTGCAGGAGATACTACAAGTGGTATCTTTATGTGGGGTGCTATGGTTAGTGAGGGTGCTTTATCTGACTACATAAAAACAGAGGGTACAACAGAAACTAAAAGAGTAGAAACCTTTACAGATGTACCAAGATTAGATTGGTTAAATAGTAACTGTCCTTGTTTACTTTTAGAGCCTGAACGCACCAACTATGCTACCAATAACACAAGTATGGATACGTATTCAAATAGTGTTTTTGGTAATAACCCAAACCCTACTCAAACTGCTGATTATACAATAGCACCTGATGGCACTTTAACTGCTACAAGATTACAAACTTCTAAAACAGGTACTAACTATTCTTTAATTAGTTTTCCTACAACTTCTAATGATGGTAGCGGTGGTGGTTACTACACTGCATCTGTTTATGTAAAGAGTAATACAGGAAGTAGTCAAACTATAGGTTTTTATGGTGCAAATAGTGCACCTAATACAAGAACTGCAACAACAGAATGGACGAGAATACAATTTACAGGGCAAAGGTTAGGTAATACTAAATACGCTTATTTAGGTGCTATTAATGGTACTGATGATGATATAGATATTTCTGTATGGGGTGCGCAAATAGAGTTAGTAGATAGCTATCCATCAAGTTTAATTTATACAGAAGCAAGTACAGTAACAAGATTAGCTGATGTTTGTAGTGTTACAACACCAAGCGGAGTAAAAGAAATAGTAGAAACATTTTTAGACGATACGACCAACACTATAACGACAATACCAAGCACATATACAATAAGTGAGGGTAAAATCAAAAAAGTAATAATGACTTAATATGGCACAAGAAATATATCATAGAAGCGAATGGGGAAACCCTAACGAACAATGGGGAAACGTTTACTTAAACGCTGACTTAACAAATGAGTTATATAAAAGAGCAAGTGAGTACGAGAACTCGTGGGTTACAGACCAACTATTAAACGGAGTAGGCACAAAGCCAAGTATTATACTAACACCTACTGCTTATGAAGATGGCGTATTGAATAGTGTTAAGCCTGCTAAAACTTTTGGAAGTGAATTGGTTACTAATGGTACGTTTGATGATGGCACAAATAATTGGGGTGGTACTGCTACATTATCTATTGATGGTGGTAGGTTGAAATTAGATGGTATAGCGGGACAAACTGCTGACCAAACCATAACTGCTATTGTAGGTAAAAAATATCAAGTTAGTTATGATTTAGCTTTAGGAACTGCAACTTCAGGTGCTTTAATTATCACAGGTGGAAATTACCCAACTTTAGATGCAAGTGAAGGTACAAATACTTTTATATCTACTGCAACAAGCACAAGTTTTAAAGTTAGACCAAGACTTGGGACAAATGGGACAATGTTTATAGACAACGTAAGCGTAAAAGAAGTAACAGAAGCAGACTTCCAATTTTCAAGAAATTCTAGTGCGACACGAGTTAACGAATTAGGTTTAGTACAAGATGTACAGTTATTAAGCGGAGAATTAGTACAGAACGGAAACTTTGAGCAGATAGGTAGTGAGCTTGTTACAAATGGTAGTTTTGATACTGATAGTGATTGGACTAAATTAAATGCCACTATAAGCGATGGCAAAGGTAATTTAAACGGAGATGGTCAAACATCTTTATTGTACCAAAACATATTAACACAGGATAAATTCTATAAAGTTACTTTTACAGTATCTGATTATAATGAATTAGGAACTGCGGTAATAATAAATAATAATGGTGCTACTATATATACTATAACAAGCAATGGAACTTTTACTATATATTTTAAACACACTATATCAAATGGGAATTTTTTATTTAGAGCTACAAATGGTGCAATATATTCAATAGACAACGTATCAGTTAAGGAAGTAGGGCAGAATTGGACTTTTGGTACAGGGTGGTCTATGGGAGATGGTGTAGCGGTTTTTGATACTACATCTAATTCAAGTTTTATAACAAATTTAAATATATCAAGTGGTAATTTATATAGACTAAAAATAGAAGGAGAAGTTACAAGTGGTAATATAAAATTATCAGCCACAAGTGGTTTGGGTAATGGTCAAGCTATATCTCTACCATTTGAGCAAGAAATAACACACGATGGCGGTGCAAATACAGTTGAAATAAGAACTATTGGCTCGGCTGAAGGATTTATATCAAACGTTTCAGTAGTAGAAATAACAGACGATACAGACTTACCGAGAATAAATTATACTAACTTTGATTATGAGAATGGAGAAGTAGTACCTTATAGCGGAGAGGGTAGTCTTTTACTTGAGCCACAGAGTACAAATCTTGTAACGTATTCAGAAGATTTTAGTGAGTGGTCACTCGGTCAAGGTGGAACAGGTTCTACTGTTGTAATTTCTAACAATGCTATTTCTCCTGATGGAAATAATACTGCCGATAAGGTTGTATTAGATATGAACGGTGGAACTACTTCTTCTGATTTTAGTTTTATTACTATTAGTTACACATCTTCTGTTGCTACCTATATTTTGTCTTGTTATTTAAAAGGGGTTAATGGTGGAGAAGAAATATTTTTTGATTTAGATAATGGCAATAACAACTTAATAACACTTACTAATGAATGGGTAAGATATGATTTTACAAAAACTGTTAGCACAACAGGCACAAGAAGTATAAGAATTGGATTAAGAGGAGGTTCTACTACTGATGACACCGCATCTTTCTACATCTACGGAGCAATGCTTGAACAAAATTCATTTACTACTTCCTACATACCAACAAACGGAAGCACAGTTACTCGTTTAGCAGATGTATGCAATAATAGTGGTAATAGTGATTTAATAAACTCAACAGAGGGTGTGCTATATGCTGAAGTAAGTGCTTTGGCTAATGATGGTACTGTTAGATATTTGAGTTTAACTGATGGAACGAGTAATAATAGAGTTCTTATACTATACTATTCATCAGCAAATAATATTAGGACAATTATTACAAGTGGTGGCACTAACTATATGGATAAAAACTATGGCGTGACATCAGTATTAGATTTTCACAAGGTAGCTATAAGATGGAAAGCTAATGATTTTAGCCTTTGGGTTGATGGCTCTGAAAGAAAAACAGATACAAGTGGCTCTGTTCCTATTGGATTAAATAGTTTGTCGTTTGATAGTGGCACGGGTTCAAGTAATTTCTACGGAAACGTTAAATGCGTTGCAGTATTTAAAGAAGCATTAAGTGATACAGAATTACAAAAATTAACAACTATATAAAATGTACATAGGAAAATACGAATTTAAAGACCAAAAGACTGCTGAAAGTAAAATAAAAGCTTTAGGAGTAGAAACAGACGAAGATGGAAACGAATACCCAACTCACTCACACGCTATTGTTAAACTCGGACATATTGTTTTAGAGCAAGGGGAATACGACGAAGAGGGAAATGAAATAAAAGCACCTGTATTAAGCGACAAATACCACGTTGATGTAGCTTGGAAGTTACAAGATACTATTGATGAAGATGGCAATGTAATAAAAGCAGACCACCCTTATGGTTGGAAGTCAAGTGCGGTTGCTATTGCAGATGGTAACGGAGTACATAGTTTTTATGGTGTAGACTATCAAAAATTTAAATTATGATTAGAGCATTAAGATACATAGCGGATAAGTTAGAGCATTTTACATTTTGGTTAGTAGCTAAATGGAATAACTTTTTAAAGAAACTTATGTTATGAGTGTACAAGATTTGAGATTAGCTTTTTTTAATGCTATCTCTTTAGGGGTTAGCTTTACTCATGTTGAAAACAGTTTGAAGATCATTCTGCTTCTTGCTTCTATTGTATATACTTTCCAGAAGATATACGAAACGCACAAGAAAAAAAATAGCGGTGCAAATGACAAAGAACTTTAAAATAAAAGAATTTAATTGCAAATGTGGTTGCAAGATGCCACTGGAAGTTTATGAAAATATCATCAAACTTGCTGGACAGCTCCAGAGGTTAAGAGATTATACTGGAAGACCAATCACAATAAACAGTGCATACAGATGTCCAGATCATAATTCTAAAATAAAAGGAAGTAGCCGAAGCCAGCACTTATTGGGTAAGGCAGCAGACATCACAATCCAAAGTTTAAAGCCAGCAGAAGTCTTTGTAATTATTGAGGATTTGATTGATATGGGAGAGCTCTTGCAAGGTGGAGTTGGAGCTTATGATACGTTTACTCACTATGATATAAGAAGAACAAAAGCACGTTGGAATTATGCCAGGAAAGTATAAACAAAAACATGGAACGACAAGAGTTGGAGATGCTCTACGTTGGTTAGTTAAACAAGGAAAGGAAGTAGCTCCAGAGATTCTTACTGTTGCTGGGAATATTACTGGTATAGATCAATTAAAAAATTTAGCGGATAAGATAAAAGGAGACAAGGAGCTTTCAGAGATTGACAAAGAGATGCTTCTGGAGGAGCTTAGACACGACATGATTGAGATGCAAGAAACAACAAAGCGTTGGGTTGCAGATATGAGCAGTGATTCCTGGCTTTCAAAAAATATAAGACCATTATCTCTGGCTTTTTTAACAATCACTTTATTTATATACATAATTCTTGACAGCTCTTTGGAGGGATTTAAGATTGATTCTAACTGGATTGATTTATTGTCTTCACTTCTTTTATTAGTCTATGGAGGATACTTCGGAATGCGTTCAGCAGAGAAGATAACTAAGCACTGGAAAAAATAAATTTTTTTCTTTAAAAATAAATGTATAACTTTGAGCCATTTATTATAAAAAAATGTTTTCTAATTATATAGATATAAATACATTTATAAATAAATAGAAAAATAAAGTAATAAATATATGACTTCGGAATTGTAATCTTATGCCAAAAAAAACTTTAAAATATTGGAAAAATAAGATTGACAAAGTATTTCATGAATATATAAGGAGAAGAGATGCAGATAATCAAACTGGATACTGCTCTTGTATTTCATGTGGAAAGCAAGTGCACTTTTCTGAAACTGATGCTGGACATTTCATATCAAGGCAACATCTTATTACTCGATATGATGAAAGGAACGTTCATGCACAGTGTCGTAAATGCAACCGCTTTGAATATGGCAGACAATATGAATACAGCTTGAAGCTTGGAGAGGAGTTAAGTCAAGAGCTTCTCACAAAATCAAGAGGAGTTCTTAAACTTACTGATCCAGAATGGTTGGAAGTATTTCAGGATTTCAAGACTAAGCTTGATGATCTTAAAAGCATCCAGAACTTTTAATTGTTAATAACTCTTTAAGCTTTTAATCTCTATTTTTTATTTATTATCTATATTTGATTAAAGATATAATCTTTGTTTTTTGTTATCAAAGAGTTAACCAACTCGGAAAGAGCCACCTTAATAGGTGGTTTTTTTTGTAATAATTTGTGAATAATTAAAATATTTTTATAACTTTGGGATATTATTAACTTTTTATAACATTAAACAAATGAATTTATTACAAAGAATGAAGCCACATTACAAGCAAGAGCTTGAGAAGTGGAACTTAAAAATTCCAGACTTAGTTGATAGGATCTGTGAAGACTTAGAAAACGAGAGATTTGTTCACAAACTTAGGTATGAAACAATCATTGACTTAAATTTTGTCTTTGGGAGTTTAGATGCTTTCCAATTTTTTGAAGAGCTATGACACATACAGAAGACGTAAGGAGAGTATCATCTCCATCACAAGTTGATTTTTTAAACGCAAGAATAGAAGCGTTAGAAAACAGAGTACAATTCTTGGAAGCAATCCTTGAAGTTGAATATTTAAATAAAGAACAATGAACAAAGCAAAACTAACAGAGTTATACAAAAAGTATAACCTTACAAAAGAAGATTTCTTTAAGCATCAACACTATACAATCATTACAAGACAAGGTATTGACAAGATACAAGCTCTTGAGCAAATGAGCGTTAGTTATGAGGTAATTAAATGTGAGCCGAATTTCGCAGTATTTAAAGCTCATGCAGAGAAAGATGGAAAGAAAATTGAAACCTTTGGAAGTGCTTTAAAAGGAGCTAATTACAAAGATGGAAATACTAACTCGTGGTACGTTCCAGAGATGGCAGAAAAACGTGCAATGAGTAGAGCAGTTTTGAAACTAACTGGCTTTTATGAACTCGGAGTATTTGGAGAAGATGAAAGTGAAAGTTTCAAGAAACCAAAAACAGAATTTAAAACCCTTTAATTTTTATTTATATGAGTGCATTAATTAATTTTAGTTTAAATGTAGCAAAGCTACCAAAGGAGAAGTTTATTGCTGGAAAAGATGGAGCAGTTTACGTAAATCTCACAATGAGCGTCAATGATGAAACAAGATACGGTAATAATGCTGGAATCTATGTTAGTCAAACGCAAGAGGAAAGAGAAGCCAAAAAACAAAAGACTTACTTAGGCAATGGAAAAGTAGTCTGGAACAATGGTACAATCGTAAACGCAGAGCGTGAAGCAGCTCCAGAAGTTGAAGCATCTCCACAAGAAGCAGCAGATCTACCTTTTTAATTTTTAGAGGGGAGCTTCGGCTCTCCTTTTTTTTTATATATTTATGATAACAAAAAACTATATTAAAAAATGACAGAAAAGGAAACGACAGACAGAATGTTAATGGAGCTAATTAAGGAAGAGTGCGAGGTGGATACATCTCAAACTTTAGATTATCCTCCAACTGCTTTGAGCTTAGGAAATAAGACAATCCAGACAAAAGCTGGAGAGATAACTTTTCCAGTTCCAATTGGAACGTATGGTAACTTCTCATTTGTTCAAGCTCCACCGAAGACAAAAAAGACATTCTTTATATCTCTACTTGCTTCAGTTTATTTAAGTGGAGGTAATAATTTTGGTGGTAAAATCTTAGGACACCGAGAGGGAAAGTGCTTGATTCATTTCGATACAGAACAAGGGCACTGGCATTCACAACGTGTATTCAAAAGGATACTTGATATGGCTAACATGAAAAATCCTGGATGCTACCAAACTTATGCTTTAAGGACTATCAATTATAAACAAAGAATGGAGTTCATTGAATTCTGCTTGAAAGAAAATGGAGATAAGAATGGAGTTGTTGTAATTGATGGAATTGCAGATTTAGTCAGTGATGTAAACAATCTTGAGGAAAGCAATCTCTGTGTGCAGAAAATAATGGAGTGGAGTGCAAAGTTTGACTGCCATATTATTACAGTGATACATTCTAATTATGGAAGTGATAAACCGACTGGTCACTTAGGTAGCTTCTTAGAAAAAAAGACAGAAACTCAAATCCAGCTTGAAGCAAATACAGTAAACAAGGATTGGATAACAGTGAGCTGTAAACGCTCAAGGGGATATGCTTTTGAAACGTTTAGCTTTAGCATCAATGAATACGGACTACCATTTGTTGTTGGAGAGATTTATGACCCACTGGAATATTATGTGCCAAAAAAATTAGATATATGAAAAAATCCCTTGTTGAAATAGCTTATAATAAACACGAAGACTGGATACGGATTGTAAAGTCTTTTGGATGCAACTTCTCAACAGCAGAAGACATTGTTCAAGAAATGTATATACAGCTCCATCTGGATGTTCAAAAAGGACTTGATCTTTGGTATGGAGAGGAAGTGAATACATATTACTGTTATAAGGTTTTGAGAGGGATTTATTTAAACATATATAAAAAGGAAGCAAAGCAAATCAAAATGTATCTTGAAGAGATTAATGAGTTTAAACAAGCGGAGGAGCTCGGAATTGATGAAGTTGAGTATGCGAATAAAAAGAAAAAAATTGACAAGATAATGGAAAAAATGTTCTGGTATGATAGGAAAGTCTTTGAGATTTGTGCTTCTGGAAAGAGCGTTGCTGAATTAAGCAGAGATACTAAAATAAGTTACTATTCACTTTACAATACATTTACTAACGCAAAGAAATTTATAAAAGACCAGCTTTGATTGAGACTTTTAATAGGGATTTAAAAAGAGGGAAATATCATGAGAATGTTATCCTGGAGGTAATTCAAAAGAAATACCCAAGAGCTTTTATCAAGGATGGATACTGCAAGGAGTATGATATTTTTATCCCAGAGCTTGAAATCGGAGTAGAAGTGAAGAGTGATGAAAAAAGTAAATTCACTGGTAATATTGTAATAGAGATTGAATTTAATAACAGACCATCTGCATTGAGCACAAGTAAAGCAAAGTACTGGGTTATCTTTGATGGATATACTTATCACTGGTTTTTAATAAATCGGATAAAAGACTGCATAAAAGAGAATCATCTCAACTGGGTGGAGTTTATTGGAAAAGGAGATTCAAAAAGCAAAAAAGCATATTTGATAAAAAAAGAAATATTATATAAATATAAGTTATGAACAAACAAATAGCTAAAGAGTTAAAAATCTTCACAGATCAAGTTTGTGAAAGATATTCAAAAAAGGACAGAGCTAAAAACTTTAACAAAGAAACGTTTGAAGTACAAGAAATCATACCAACAAGCGACCATACTGCAACTGTTATATATGAAAAGAATACTGGGAAACGTGCTGCATTTTTTTTCTATTATATTCCAGCATTTAAAAAGTGGAATTATTTTGTTCCAACGGATAGTCACATAAATGGAATGAGTAGTTTTGCGAATCAAAAAATTGAAGTAGAAAGACATAACTATAAATATAATTTTTAAAATGAAGTTAGGAGATTTAATGTATTACTTTACTTACTATACTGGTATTCACTGGTTAGTAAAAAAGATAAGCAAAGCAGTTGGAAAAGACTGTGGATGTAATAAGAGAAGAGAAGAGTGGAATGATATTGATTTGGATTTATGGAACAAGTAGATAAACAAAAGTGGCTTCAAGTAAGCCAGGAAATAAAAGGCAAAATAAAAGAGGATCAATTCAAGCTTCTTTGTCAGCTTCATGCAAAGTATTTTAACCACCAATACTTTGAGCCATGCGGATGTAAGCCAAAAAGAATAGTGCAGTGGATTGAGGAACTTAATAAATTAAGCAATGAGTAGAAGCGTAGAAGATTGGGAAAGAGCTGTAATAATGCTATTGAATGCAGATGGTTGGGAGCTAACTCACAGAGGAGATGGTTATGACTATGATGCGGAGGGTAAATCTCCAAAAGGAGTTGAGGTTGTTATGACAATGAATTTCAGAAAAGCTCACTATCTCCAGAAAATGATTGAAAAGGATAGGTATGATAAACTCCTGGCAACTGGAAAGGTTGCTCTTTATTTTGTCAATGATCCTAAAGGCAACTATTTATTTTGGTTAAATGAATTAAAAGAGCTCCAGCAAAAAGATTTTTACTGTCCAGATTCATCTCTTTGGACTAAAAAGAAAGTGCTGAAACCTTGTTATTTAATAGATGAAAAGGATGCTTCAATAATCAATATAAACCAAGAATAAAATTTTTTTTAAAAAAAGTTTGTCAAAAGTTATTATAAACCCTACATTTGAATATTGATAACAAAAAAACAATTATTATGAAAGCAAATTTAACTAAACTAAACAACTTAAAAGAAAAGCTAACAGAAAAGTTAGAAGCAATGGAGTGGGCAATGGACGAAAGGTCAGAAAGATGGCGCGAAAGCGAAGCTGCTCAAATACACGAGGATAAGATGAACGCTTTAGATGGTGCTATAATGTCAATACAGGATGCTATTGATGAACTATCAGAAGCGTTTGACTTGCAAGATTTATTTTAAAATTTATGAGAACGCAATTAACAGACTTAAAAAAAGAATTAACAGAGATTGAACGCTCCTTGCAAATCAATCTAATGTACAACAATCTTCCAAAGGAGAATGTAGATAAACTGCTCAAAAGAGCCGAGATAATAAGAAGCACAATTTATAACTTTAGATAACAAAAAAATGAAAACAATACAAAGAGAAGTTCTTGAATTTATTTACGATGGGTTAGATCTTGCAATCAATAGAGATGAGGTAAGAGAGCTAACTAAAAAATTAACAGACATTGAGCCAGATTTCTACATTGAGATTGATGGAGAGGAATACAGATTCATTCACGATAATGACATCTGGGATATTTATGTAGAAACAATCAGAGAGATAACGGAGGATTGCTATAATATTAAAGCACCAGATTGGTTAGCTATTGACTGGGAACAAACAGCAGAGAACTGCTTTGTTGATGGATATGGACATACCTTTGCTCATTATGATGGAGAAGAGCTTGAGTATGATTTTGATGGAGCTAACTATTACATTTTTAGAATTAATTAATATGGAAGAGATATACGTAGAAAAAACAGTTGCTCTCTGGGGTGGAAACAATGGAGAAGTAAACATGGAGCTTGAGGATGGAAGAGTAATTACTTTTCATGCTTACGAGCTTTTCAAAGATCTTCCATCAATAGTTGAGATAACTTTTAATGAAGTGCAAAAAGAAAAATTATTAATGCAAGAGAAATATCAAAAACTTGCACAATTTATAACAAAATGAAAAAAACAAAAACAGGATTACATATCCAAACAAGAAAGAACAGAATTGAAGTCTATACTAAAAAAGAGTTAGAGCAAAAGGAAGAGCAAAGAAAACAAGCCAGACATTTTATTATCAATGCTGCTATTATTACGTTTGCTTCTTTAACTTTTTTAATTGGTTTTATATTAGGTAAATCATAATGGATTTATTACAGAATCAAGCTTACAATCTCTGGTTTAATTGGTTAGCCGACAAGATAATGGAGTGGAAAGATGCAAAGCCACTTAATAAGGATTTAAGGAATTGCGTTAAAGCAATGAATGAAATCGGAATGTTTACTAACACATTAAGAACGGAGCTGGAGATAATGACAAAGAGATACAATCTCATGAGGTCTCAGAAAAATGACGAGATTCAAAACCTTAGAGAACAGATTGAAAACTTAACTAATAAATTAAAAAAATACGATATGCACTATATTGATATGCCAGAAGAAACAACTTATTGTAGAACTTGCGACAAGGAAACCGATGGGGATACTTATTGCTCAAAAAACTGTTACGATTATGATACAGAATAAAATTACGCTTCTGGATGGGGAGCAATATGACAGAGCCGAGTTGCTCGAAAAAATGGATGATGATTCTTTCTATTATGGAGAGCTCAACAAACTGGCTTTGAGTAGCAGTAGCTTGAAGCAGATTCTTGCAAGTCCAAAGACTTACAAATATTCACTTGAATATGGAAGTGAGGAAACACAAGCACTTCGTGATGGATGGTTATTCCACACCGCTATATTAGAGCCAGAGGTTTTTGCAGCACAGACTTTTATTGATGTTCAAAGCAAGAATACAAAGAAATTCAAAGAAGCAAAACTGAAGCTCGGAAAAGTATTCACTGCAAAAGAGAGAAGTGATGCAGAGCGTTTAGTGGATGCTTTCTTTAAGAATGAACACGCAAAGGAACTGATCACAAAAGCAGAGTTTGAAGTTCCTGGAATTGATAACATTAAAGGACTACCATTTCGAGGTAAAGCGGATGTTCTTGCAGATAATAGAATTGTAGATTTAAAGACATCTTCATCAAGCGTTAAGGACTTTCACTATTCAGCACAAAAATATTCTTACGATGTGCAGTGCTTTCTTTACTGCAATCTATTTAATAAGAAGCATGAAGATTTTTATTTCTTAGTGCTTGACAAAGGAAGTCTTGACATCGGTATCTTTAACTGCTCGGAAAACTTTTATTTCAGAGGAGAGGAGAAAGTAGAGAAAGCTCTTAAGTTATATGAAAAGTTTTTCATTGATGGAGCTGACATTGATAACTATTGCTTAACTGGACAATTATAAACCATAAAATAAAATAAAAATGAAATTTGATTTAAAGATTGAATATTTAGGAAAAAAAGAGAAAAAAGGAGATACGGAAAAGGACATGTATCACTTGAGCTTCAAAACTTACAACGCAGAAATATCTGGAAAGTTTGAGAGAAGTGAAATAAGACACTTAATACAAATGTTAGACAACGCAATAGTATGAGAGCAACATATTTACATTACGAGAATGGAAAAGGATACGATGTTATTGACTTTATAAAAGACTACAATCTTAACTTCAACAGAGGGAACATCATCAAGTATGTATGCAGAGCTGGAAAAAAAGAAAGCGAGTTGAAAGATCTGGAGAAAGCAGCAGACTATTTGAGGAGAGAGATTGAGTTTATAAGAGATGAACAACAGAAATGGATTGAAAAAAATAAATAAAATGAAATTACAGAAGATAGGAAAACAGATAAAAGAAATGACTGGAGTTGATATATTTCAGCAAAGCAGAAGACGAGACTTAGTAGAAATGAGAAGCGTTGCAAACGTATTCATGCGTGATGTTTTAGGAATGGGATGGACAGAGATTGTGAGAGAATACAGAAAGAATGGATTTAAAACAACGCACAGATCAGTGATGTATTCTTGTGAAACTTATCCAGACCACAGTTTCTATAACAAGGAGCTTCCATTGATTCATGAAACTCTTTTAAATGATTCCAAGATTAATATCATAAAAAAAGTATCAAGCTTATCTCCAGAGAAACTGGAAGCTATTGAAGAGATACTAAAATAATATGAAAATAACAAATGAAGATAACATGGAACTAATGGCAAGGTATGAGGATAACTACTTTGACCTTGCTATTGTAGACCCACCTTATGGTATTGGAAATTTTAACCACAGAGATAAAGGTGTTAAATGGGAATATGATTGGAACAACAAAACACCAAATATTGATTATTTTAAAGAATTAGAAAGAGTAAGTAAAGAACAAATTATATGGGGTGCTAATTATTATAATTGTTTTAATAATAAAGGTGGTGCAATAGTATGGTATAAAGATGTGAAACACCCAAATATGAGTAAATGTGAAATTGCAAGTTATAGTAGGTTAAAAAAGGTGGATTTTTACAGATATGATTGGAGTAATACAGATAGATACAATGAATTAAATAAAAAAGATTTTGATATTCACCCTTGTCAAAAACCTGTTAGTCTTTACGAATGGCTTTTAATGAACTACGCAAAGGAAGAAGATAAAATACTTGATACGCATTTGGGTAGTGGCTCAATAGCAATAGCTTGTCATAATTTAGGATATGATTTAACAGCTTGTGAACTTGACAAAGAGTATTACGAAGCAGCTATGAAACGAATAGAGCAACACAAAGCACAACAAAGGTTATTCTAAAAAAATATAATTCTGTTTATATATTAGTAAGTTCAGTTAACTAATAAAAAACTGATTATGGACAAAAGAAGATTTAATAAAGGTACTAAAGGGAATAAAGGCGGTAGACCAAGCAAAGCTGCCGAGCATAAACTTATAGAACGCTTAGACGCTATAATAGACAAAGACGAAGCATTGGCAAAGTTAGGCGAGTTAGTACATAAAGGTGATATGAGAGCTTTACAACTATATTTAGGGTATAGGTATGGTAAACCAAAAGATAGCGTAGATATAAATAGTTCAGAGGGTTTAAATATTAATTTTAGAGATTTATTAAAGTTCGTTGATTGATTGAGGTTAAGAAAAAATATATGCCTATTGTACAAAGCGATAGTAGGTATTTTATAGTTAGTGGTGGGCGTGGTAGTGGTAAGTCGTTTTCTATAAATGCTTTATTAGTAATGCTAACATACCAAGCAGGACACACTATACTGTTTACACGCTATACATTAACTTCTGCATATATTTCAATTATACCTGAATTTATAGACAAGCTAGAACAGTTTGGGTCTATAGAGCATTTTCATATAACCAAAGACGAAATACTAAACAAAAAGACAGGTAGCAAAATAATATTTAGAGGTATTAAAACTTCAAGCGGAGACCAAACCGCTAATCTAAAATCATTACAGGGCATTACAACGTGGGTTGTTGATGAAGCTGAAGAACTAACAGACGAGCAAAAGTTTGATACTATTGATTTATCTGTAAGGGAAAAAGGACTACAAAACAGGGTTATACTAATACTAAACCCAACTACTAAAGAGCATTTTATATATAGACGTTTCTTTGAAGATAGGGGTATTCAAGAGGGTAGCAATATAACTAAAGGCAATACTACCTATATACACACCACATACAAAGACAACATAGACAACCTATCTAAAAGCTATATAGAGCAGATAGAACAAATGCGAGAACGCAGACCTGAAAAATATAAACAACAAATGTTAGGTGCGTGGTTAAACAAAGCAGAGGGTGTAATATTTGATAATTGGACTATAGGCGAATTTAAACGCAATAGTGTAAGCGTTTGGGGTCAAGATTACGGATTTGCAGCAGACCCAACAACACTAATAGAAACAAACATAGATACAAGCACTAAAACAATATACTTAAGGGAATGTGTATACCTACCTAGATTAACTACTTCACAAATAGCTGAACTTAATTTAAAACACGCTAGAGATGGTTTAATAATAGGTGATAGTGCTGAGCCTAGACTAATAACAGAAATAAAAGCAAAGGGGTGCAATGTACTACCATCAATTAAAGGTCAAGGTAGTGTTACTTATGGTATATCACTATTACAAGATTATGATTTAGTGGTAAGTCCTGATAGCACTAATTTAATCAAAGAACTTAATAACTATCGTTGGTTAGAACGCAAATCAAATACACCAATAGACAAATACAACCACCTTATTGATGCGGTTAGGTACGCAGTAGGTTATCAATTACAAAACCCAAATAGAGGAAAATATATAGTTCACTAACCTGTTGGAAAAAATTTTCGTAAAATTTTCGTAAGTTTTTTGTTTAAAATTTGTTTATAATTAAAATAATGTTGTATATTTGTAATGTAAAACAATAACAAAAACTAAAAATTATGAACAAAGAACAAGAATTTTTCAAAACACTTTCTAATATGCTTAAGGATTACACTTTTGATATAGAATATAATGCTGAAGAGCGAAATCCTACACCTACACAATTCAGCAGAGCAAACATAAAGATGATTAGAGCAGCTAAATTATTATTAGAAGCTAAACAAGAATTATAATAAAAACACAAAACAAACACAACACCCTTGCAAAACGCAGGGGTTTTTTTATGCCTAAAATTATTTAAAAACGTTTATATATTAATATGAATGTTAATTTAAGAATACCGACAACCCTAAACGAAATAACACTAGGGCAATACCAAGAATACGCAAAGTTGCAGGACTTAACAGAAACAGACCTACAACTAAAGACTATTGAAATATTTTGTAACGTTCCTGAAGTAGTAGTAAGGAATATGAAAGCAACTGATATAGTAGAAATATGTGGTATCATAAATAATATGTTTGATACTAAGCATCAACTTATATCTATGTTTAAAATGAATGGTGTGGAATATGGGTTTATACCAAGTCTTGAAGATATGAGTTTTGGTGAATATGTAGACTTAGATACTTTTATAGGTGATAACGATAATTTGCATAGAGCAGTAAACGTACTATACAGACCTATAGAACACCGCAAAGGCAATAGATACACTATAAAGGACTATGAGCCTAACAATAGCGAAATAGCAAAGGATATGCCTTTAGATGCGGTCTTAGGTGCGGTTGTTTTTTTTTACAATTTAGGCAGGGACTTATCACTAGTTATGCTGAACTCTTTGGACAAGAAGAACGAGCAGACCTTAGCGGAGTATCTAACTTCACAACCAAATGGGGGTGGTACAATTCAATCTATGGACTATCTAACGGAGATATTACAAAATTTGAACATATCACTAAACTAGGTGTACACGAGTGCTTAACATACTTAACATACACAAAAGAAAAAAACGAATTAGAAGCAAGACAAATAAAAAGTAAATTTAAATAGCATAGAATGAGCCAAACAGGGATAAGAGGTTTTTACCTACTAACAGAAACTATAAAAGACCAACTACTAGGCGATGTAAATGTTAATACAGTTACTACAGGCGATATATACGATATAGACCTAGCAAAGCAAAGTATATTTCCTTTGAGCCATATTATAATTAATAGCGTGAGTACACAAGAACAAACATTAACGTTTAATATTAGTGTACTAGCAATGGATATAGTAGATGAAAGCAAAGAAGCTACAACCGATATATTTAGAGGTAATAATAACGAGCAAGATATACTAAATACTCAACTAGCAGTACTTAATAAACTTGTTATGGTGCTTAGAAAGGGTACGCTATATAGCGACCAATACCAATTAGATGGTGATGCTACACTAGAGCCTTTTTATGAAAGGTTTGATAATCGTTTAGCAGGTTGGAGTGCTACATTTGATGTGTTTGTTAAAAACGATATTGATATATGTGCGTAAAAAAGGTTGTATATAGACATAGAAGATTAGATGATAATTCAATATTTTACATTGGTATAGGTAATAGTAAAAGACCGTATTGTAAACACGGAAGAAATACGCATTGGAATAGAATAATAAAAAAAACTGATTACAAAGTAGAAATAGTAGCTAATGATTTAAGTTTAGAAGATGCTTGTGAATTAGAAATGTTTTTAATATCAGAATATGGTAAAGAAAATTTAGCTAATATGAATGATGGCGGAGATGGTCAATTTAATCCTGATGAATTAACAAGATATAAAATAGGTTCTGCTAATAGAGGGAAAAAATTAAAAAAAGACCATAGAGATAAAATATTTAAATCTAATAAAGGAAAAAAACACAATAAAAAATCTTTATACACTATGAGTTTGAATAGTGGTGTTTCAAAATGGGTTGTTGATTTAGAAACAGGAATTTTTTATCATTCTTTAAGATATGCTTGTAATGTTAATAATATAAAGTATAATGCAGAACATTTACGAATAACAAGATATAATAAGAATTACAGATTTAAATATTTAAAAGAATGTTAGCAGATAAGTATTTAAGAGATGAACTAAACAAGTTTGCTAAATACGTTATACAACAAAGTAGAAGCAACTTAACTAAGGGCAAAAAGAACGCTTCTAAAGAACTTTATAATAGTTTAGGGTACGAAGTATCAAAGAGTGCTAAAAGTACGTCCTTAGCGTTTAATATGGCTGATTATGGTACGTTTCAGGATAGAGGGGTTAGTGGTACAGAAAAAAAATACAATACACCTTATTCATATACAACTAAAATGCCACCTAGAAAGGCTTTTGATAAATGGATAGTAAGAAAGGGAATTGCGCCAAGAGGTAAAGGGGGTAAGTTTTTAAGTAGACAAAGTTTGCAGTTTTTAATAGCAAGGGCAATATATCAAAAGGGTATAAAGCCAAGTCTGTTTTTTACAAAACCATTTCAAGCAGCTTTTAAGCGTTTGCCTGATGATTTAGTACAAGCGTATTCAATAGGTCTAGAAAAACAAATACAACTGAATATTAAAGAAAAATGAAAATAAATTCAAGAAGTCCATACTACATAAACATATCTGCAACTAACTTAACGCAGGTAGATATGCAACTATATGTATATACAGGAACGCAAACAACTGATAGAACTAATATATTTATATTGCAGTCTTTTGCAGTAAATGAAAATGTTACTTTTGAGATAGGCGAAATAGTAAGAGATTATATACTACAAACTTTTGATGGCGATTATTCAAGTGCAAACGTTTGGGTGGACTATAGAACAAATAGCTATATACAAGGTGTTGCACAAGGGTTTACTTCTTATACACAATTAGTAGGTTTTGATGGGTACGGATTTTACGAAGATGATGCAAACCCACAAAACGATAGCGGACTATTACAAACAAACACTAAATTAGTAAAGCTAGATGATGCACCTGCTACAATACCTGTAGATACGTCTAAGACTACACAAGTTACATACGAACTAAACGGACAACAAATATACACAAAGGCGGTTACTAGTAGTACTGAAAGTGATGAACAAATAGAATACGTTACAAATGGTGTTAATGGTGCTGATGAATACGAGAATAGAGTAATACAAGATGGTGGAACATTTGAAAATAGTGCTTGTTTACAGGAGTTTGTAGATGACTTTACATTATTTGACTTTGATACTATTTATGTAGATACTACTGATGGAGTTATTAAGTTAACAGTAGAAAATATAGAAGAGTGTAAGTACCAACCATATAAAGTAACGTTTGTGAACAAGTTTGGTGCATTGCAAGATTTATGGTTTTTTAAGCGTAGCAATGAAGTACTAACAACTAAAAAAGAAGAATTTAAGCGTAATATAATTGTTAATGGTGCTTATGATAGGAGTAGACACCAACAGAAAATATTAACTAAAAACGGAACTGAAAAACTAACACTAAATACAGGATTTTATCCTGAAGAATACAATGAGGTGTTTAAAGAGATGCAATTAAGCGAAGATTGTTGGATAGAGATAGAAAATAAAACACTTCCAATAAATATATCTAGTTCTAGTTTAAATTACAAAACACACTTAAACGACAAGCTAATAAACTACACAATAGAAATAGACTTTGCTTTTGACACGATAAACAATATACGTTAATGCAGATAATAGAACTTTACATAAAAGGGTACAAGCGTTTAAATGGTGCGGTTAATTCAATTACTACTAATAAACTTATTGATGGTACTGCTGAATTTACTGAAACTGCAGAAATAGGCGATTTAGTTACAAACCAAGAAACAAACGAAACTGCACGTATAACCGCTATTGATAGTGATACACAATTAACATTATCAGACGATATATTTACAACCACACAAGAGCCTTACAGAATTACAAGCGATTATTTTAGAGCTGATTTATTTAAAGATGAAAGTGTTGTAATAACTGATAGCTTATTAAATGTAAGAGATGTGGCAAAAGTATTCACACCTTTTTCTAAGCAATTTAACCTACCTGCATCTAAGCTAAACAACAAGCTATTTAGACATTATGAGAATACAGATATTTTAGATAGTTTTGATGCTAGATACAGACACGATGCTATAATAAAGCTAAACGGAATAGACTACAAAAAAGGTAAGATACAATTCAATAGCGTACAACTTAAAAACAATAAAGCCTATTCATATAAAGTAACATTTTTTAGTGATACAGTAGATTTAAAAGAAATACTAGGCGATAGTAAACTATCTAGCTTAGATTATGGCGATATATCAGAGTTTGAATATAGCCAAGCTAATATACTAGATATGGCTACTAGAGATGATACATATTTAGAAGCTAGTGGTGTTTTAAATAGTTCAGATATTAAAGTGCCTAATATACACCATAGTAAAAATATGCGTTTTAGTAATAGTGGGTATTTAGATAATGCAACAGGAACTAGTTTAAAATATACTGATGTTAAACCTGCAATACGAGTAAAAGCAATAATAGAGGCTATAAATAGAACGTTCCCACAAATTAACATAACAGGGTTTTTAGCTAGTTATCAGATTTATGATGTTTATATGTGGTTGCATAGAAACGAGGGATTTATAAGTAATTCAACAGAGGGCGGTGGTGTTCAAATAGTACGCAAAAGGTGGAAGCGAGATAACCCTGATTATACTTTTACTTCTTCTACACCATCAAGCGTTGGAGATGTTAGGGGTATACATATTCAAGAGCCATATTCTTATCACAAATATTTCTTTACTGTAAATATAACACCTGCAGATTTAACCCAACCCTATGATTTAAGAATTTTAAGGGGTTATGATGAAGCAGATTTATTAGCAGGTCAAGGAGGCGGTCAAGGTTTAACAGGCGCACAAACAAGATTTGTACAAATAGATGCAGGACCAAACAGAAACTATCAAGGCGAACTAGATTTAATTATAGAAATACAAAGCGATAACACACTAGGTATTACACAAACCGCTAGTTTAGAGTATCTATCTAGAGGTGCATCAGGTGGACCTTATATATCACAATGGACTGCAAACTATTCTGCAGTAGCTTCAGATGTAGAAAATACTTTTTACACCGCAAAGCAAGTCCCTGAAATAAAAGTAATGGACTTTCTAAGTGGGTTATTTAAGATGTTTAATTTAGTAGTATTCAAAGATGGTAACGATATATACACCGCTTTAGCTAGTTGGTATATGAATATTGGTAATAGATATGATATTACTAAGTATGTAGATATGGATAGTGCTTCAATAGAACGATTATTTCAGTATAAAAGTATGGACTTTAAATTTAAAAGTAAAAAGTCTTTTTTAGTTCAATATGCTGATGAAATAAACGGAGTGCCTTTTGCAGAAGAAGATTACGGAAGTGATGAGTGGGACGGCGGTGTTTACAATTTAGAACTGCCTTTTGAAAAAATGATGTACGAACGTTTAAGCAACGAAGATACAGATGCTTTAAGTGATATAGGACAGGGTGCAATGCTAGATAAAAAATTTGATGCTACTATTGGAGAGCCTTTACTATTTTGTATGGAGTATACAGATGGTGGTGGCGATTGGGAAATAGATGGTACTACTAGAACAACCTATTGGCGACCTACACAATTAACTTCAAGTTTATGGGGTGGTAGTGGTAATGGTTTAGCTTTAAACTTTGGCGAAGAAATAGATGAGTGGTTAAGAGTTGCACCTACTAATTATGATAACTTATTTAGCGCAGGGTACTTTGATTATGTAGATAGTGTTTTTGATAGACAGGCACGATTACTAAAAGTTAGTGCTTATTTGCCTTTAAGTATAATAACAAGATATAGGCTAAATGATAGGTTTATAATAGCTAATAAATCGTATAGAATAAATAGCATAAAAACAAACCTACTAACAAACAAAACAGACCTAGAACTATACAACAAAGAAGAATATGCAAGTCAGATATTAAACAACCAAGTGGCGTGGTTAGGTAGGGTTGCAAATTTAGAAGTTACTGCAAAAAGTACTGATTTCATTACTGTATCGTGGGACGCAGTAAGTGGTGTAACAGGATATAATGTATATTCTAATGGTGCTTATTTTGATACGACACTAAGTACAGGAATTAAAGTAAATGGTTTAGAAAGTGATGCGTGGTACAATATAACAGTAAGAGCAAAGTATAATGTAGGTGGTAATGATTTATTTTCATTTGATACAGGCATATCAGAAAAAACTAACTAATTGTAAGAAATGATAAAACTAATAATAGATAGCTTAAAATACGTAGAGGGCGAAACAGAAAATATACGTATAGCAAAAGGTAAACATAAACTACCTACAACACTAAAAGAGGGTTACAAAGCACTTAAACAAGAAATAAAATGGCAATAGAAAAAAAGATAGTAATTGATGTTGATGCGGTCAAAGCTGCAGGTGGTATTGACAAACTAACAGAAAGCCTAAAAGAAACTAACAAAGAGGTTAAAGAAACTAGTGCATCTACTCAACAAATGGGTAATACAGTAGACAAAGCTACAGGTGGTGCAGTTAGTAAGTTCAAAGCATTAAAAGGCGGTTTAGGTGGTGTTATAGCGAGTTTTAAGACTTTGAGAGGTGCAATTATAGCTACAGGGATTGGTGCGCTTATAATAGCTATTACGTCTTTAACACAAGCCTTTACACGAAGCGAAGAGGGACAAAATAAATTTGCTAAAATACTAGGTGTAATTGGAAGTGTTACAGGAAACTTATTAGACCTATTAGCTGATTTAGGCGAGGGTATAATATCTGTATTTGAAAACCCTAAACAAGCCTTAATAAACTTTAAAAATCTGTTAGTTGAAAATATAACAAATAGATTTAAGGCAATATTAGATACTGTAGGTTTTTTAGGTAGTGCAATAAAAAATGTATTTAGTGGAGAATTTAAAGCAGCTTTAGACGATGCAAAAAAGGCAGGTAGTAGTTTTGTAGATAGCTTTACAGGTGTTGAAAATAGTATAGACAAAGCCACCAACGCAGTTAAAGAGTTTGGCAAAGAAATAGCTGCAGATGCAAGTGCAGCAGCAAAGATAGCAGACCAAAGGGCGCAAGCTGAAAAACTAGCAAGAAATTTAGTAGTAGAACGTGCTGAAGCTGAAAGGAAAATAGCAGAGTTAAGAGAAAAAGCAGTTAATAAGGATAAGTTTACTGCACAAGAACGCATACAATTTTTAGAAGAAGCAGGGCGTATAAGTGATGAGTTAGCGGCTAAGGAAGTTAAAGTAGCGCAGATAAGATTAGAAGCTAAACAAACTGAAAACGCTTTAACAAAAAGTAATAAAGAGGATTTAGACGAACAGGCACGATTAGAAGCAGAGGTAATACAAAAAGAAACACAAAGACTTAACCTACAAAAAAGATTAAGTACAGAGTTACTAACTTCAAGACGTGAAGAAGCTGCAGCACAAAAAGCTATTATAGATGCAGAAAATAAAAGGAACGAAGAAGCAGCTACAAAAGAACAAGCTAGACTAGATGCTATTGATAAAATAAGAAACGATTTTAGAGATAAACAAAAGCTAAGAGAAGCAGATGAAGAACTAGAAAAAATAGCACTAGAAGAAGAAAAGAAACTTGCAGAATTAGATAAACTAAATGCAAGTGAAGAACAAAAACTAGAGGTACTTAAATACTATGCAGGGTTAAGAACTGATGTAGAACAAAAAGAAAACGATAAAAAAGCAGAACTAGACAAACTTAGACAACAACAAACGCTAGGAGATGCAGCAAACACTTTTTCGCAAATTTCACAATTAGCAGGTAAAGATAGTAAGATAGGCAAAGCCTTAGCAGTAGCTAGTGCAACTATTAGTGGTGTTCAGGGTGTACAAAACGCTTATTCTACTGCTCAAAAATCACCTATAACAACTTTCTTCCCTGCATATCCTGTAGTACAGGCTGCATTAGCAGGTGCAGTAGCAGCTAAAAATATTGCTGCAATTAAAAGCGTAGATAGTAGTGGTAAAGGTAGTGCAAGTGTACCAACAACAACAGGTGGTGCAGCTTCTCAACCCCCTAGCTTTAATGTAGTAGGTGCAACCGAAACAAGCCAATTAGCTGAAGCAGTAGGTAGTCAAACCCAACAACCTGTACAGGCTTATGTAGTATCTAATGATGTTACAACTGCACAAAGTTTAGAAAACAATATTGTTGAGGGTGCGACACTATAAATACAAAAATTAATAAAAAACATTATATAATAATATGCGTATAGTAGAATTAATTTTAGACGAAGAACAAGAAATAGGTATTGAAGCTATTAGCGTAGTTGAAAACCCTGCAATAGAAGAAGATTTTATAGCTTTAAAATCACAAGAATTTAAACTAGCTGAAGTAGACAAAGAAAAACGTATCTTAATGGGTGCGCTATTAATACCTAACAAGCCTATATACAGACGTAATGGCGAAGATGAGTATTATATATATTTTTCAAAAGATACTGTATTAAAAGCTAGTCAAATGTACCTGATGCAAGGCAAACAAAACAATTCTACCTTAGAACACCAATACCAAATTAACGGACTATCATTAGTTGAAAGTTGGATAGTAGAAGATAAGGTACACGACAAGAGTGTTAAGTATGGTATGGATTTACCATTAGGCACGTGGGTTGGAAGTGTTAAGGTCAATAACGAAAACATTTGGAACGAGTTTGTTAAAACAGGTAAAGTAAAAGGGTTTAGTATAGAGGGGTATTTTGCTGATAAAATGGAACGCCCACAGGAAAAAATAAACGACTTTAGTAGTGATGAACTATTAAAAGAAATAGACCAAGAGGAAGCGGAATATTTATTGAGTGAGATACGAGCCATTATAAAAAGCGACAAGCGTGTAAAGGGTGGTAAAAAAATGGTTTTAGAAAGCTATTCAGACTATCCAAGTGGTGTTAAGAATAACGCTAAAAGAGGTTTAGAACTTAACGAAAAGGTAAACAACAAATGTGCAACCCAAGTTGGTAAAATACGAGCGCAACAATTAGCACAAGGCAAACC
>Ga0208644_1000993_pt1 | contig 24527 bp, 31 predicted proteins | sample VirMetDEL_Nov_18_FD_184517 | JGI IMG/M metagenome (GOLD analysis project Ga0208644, IMG submission 184517) | Aqueous microbial communities from the Delaware River and Bay under freshwater to marine salinity gradient to study organic matter... | ecosystem: Environmental > Aquatic > Marine >...
TGGTCGAAGGATTTAGTGGCGTAAGTACAAAATTAAGTCCATCTTCTAAACCATTTACTTTGGGAGAATTTAATCAATCCGAGGATTTATTTAAGCCAATAAGACCACAACTTGCTACAATACAATTTATAGGAAATGATACTATAACAATAGATGATTTTATAGCTGATAATGATAGTGATATAGAAGTTTTATTTTCATATAAAAATTTTACTAATTATTGGAGAGGATATTTACTACAAGATAATTTTCAAGAAACTTGGATTGATACAAATCATATAATTACATTAACTGCAACCGAAGGATTAGGTTTATTAGAATATGAGCAGTTTAATAATAATGGAACTGAAGTTGTTGGAAGATTAAAAGTATTAGATGCAATACAATATTGTTTACAACCTACACCATTGATATTTACTGGTACTAAAGTTGTAAATAATTTGTTTCATTCATCAATGACAGATACTGGTACAAATATACCTTTAGATCAATGCTACATTGATGCACGTAGTTTTCAAATTGAAGCAAGAGAATTTGACAATAAAAAAATTGCTTTAGAAAAAATAAATCAAGCATTTTCACAAACTATTTTTCAATATAATGGAAAATGGTTTTTATATAGATTAGAAGAATTATATACTGGATTAGCAAGTAATTTAAGAGAAGTTACATTAAATACAACTCGTACATCATCAAATAGAAGGTATGATTTAAATGTTGGGGTATCACAAGAAATAAAACCTATTGCCCCCGAGATGTTAAGGTATCTTAAAAGGAAAACAAAAAAAGATATAAATAATTTTAGATATGAATTATTTAATGAGGTTATAGAAAATGAGAGTTTTACAAGAGGTAATTTATTGTCATCTAATCCTTCAACTAAATTAAAAACATTAGATTCTTGGACTTACGAAACTGGTACGTTTGCATCACCAACAACTCCAACATCTGGAACTTATGGATTAATTGAAAATTATATAAATGGGTTATTTGAAAATAGTAATGCCTTTTTCGATATACCATCTACAACTGGTGCTTTTTGGATTAAATCACAACCAGCTACGGTAAATAATTTACAATATTTAGATATTCAATTTGAAGTATCATACGCTCCATTTTTAGGTAATTTCCCAACTGGTAAAAAAACAACGTTTCCTTGTTGGGTTTTTTTAAATGGAGTAAGTGCAAATTATCAATTACTAAATACCGGCAAATGGGAACAAGTAGCAGGCTCAGTTCCAACAAAAGCAATAGAACTTGATTATGATAGTAACAAAGAACCAGTAGCTTATCAATATAATACTATAAGCGTACAATCAGATAGAATACCAGATGAGGGTGATATTACTGTATATTTTTATGCTCAAGGTCAAACTGGGATGATTGGTAATTATCTTAAAATTAAAAATTTTATTTTTAAGGTTAAAAATCCTTGGGAGGTAGACACCGAGCGTAGAAATATATTTGGTCAAAAGTTATATTATAAAAAATCTGCAACTTTAAGAACAAATGATGAATTTGATATATATTTTGGCGATAGTTTTTCTCAATCACACAAGGGTACAATATATCAATCAGATGGCGTAACAATATGTGATAAAAGTTGGTATAGATTAAGATTTCCTAATGAAACGGTGCCATTTAGAAAAGAGGCATTAATAGCGCATTGGGAAAATAATAGATTTAATCGTAATAAGATAGATGCTACATTTTATAATTTAACCTGGGATACTGATACAAGACCAATAGGATTAATGAATACAATCAAATTTATTGATGATGATCCTAATAAAGTATATGCCATTTTAAATTTAAAAGAAATAGATTTTTCTACTGGTATTTGGTCAGCTACTTTACTTGAGGTATATGATGAAGATAAAGATAGTGGTACACCTACTACTAATACATTTACTACTGATGTCATAGATGGAACATATACATCACAAACGTATGTTCCAATGACTATAACCTCTGCAGCTGATTTTATAGCAAATAGTAGTGATACTATTTTTTCATACACTGGTGATGATACAATAACCGTGAACATAACGTGTAGTGTTGGTGGATATATAAATAATGCTTCAACACCATCTACGCAATATCTTCGTTTACAAAAAAATGGATTAGATATACAAACTTATGCTATAAGTGTAAATACACTTCCTGAGCCATTTAATGCTATATTAGATGTTAATGGAATACAAATTAATAGTCAAGATAATTTAAGTATTTTAATTGATAGCAATATTGTTGAAATACAACTTTCTACTGGAGGTATTAATTTTACCTATACTGATGCAGTACCATTTATATATGATCCGTATTATGAAGAATATTTAAGTAATTAACAATGGCAGACGTAATAAAAACAGAAGGATTAGTTGTTGCAGTTACAAATAATGCGGGACAGATATACCCATTGGCTTGTGCAAAAAATAGTACAATAAATATAACAAGGGATTTTATAGAACTTGCTCCTAAAAGTAACGCTTATTATAGAGAGTATTTGCTTGGAAGGAGCAGTTTTACAATAAGCGGAAGCGGTTTAATTAAAATACCTATCGAAAATTCAATGAATAGTTTGGCTTTTTTCGATAACTTTATATTGGCATCCGATACATTATTTAAGGGGTATTTGGATATAATTGACACATCAAATAATTATAAAGTCTATAAATTTGATTGTTATATTAGTTCACTAACTCTCGACTCTACTTATGGGCAAATCCCATCTTACTCTTTTACTTTGCAGGGTGCTGGACCAATGGAACTTATAAATGTCGCTGACCAATATGTTGTGAGTGGCGGCACTATCACGGCTCGTTCTACTGCTACTTATAAATTAGTTGCGGTAGGATATAATGGCAAGTGGTACTATAACTACTCGGTGAGTGCGGGTCCGGTAATTAACCTTGGTGTTTCTTTAAATGGAACTATGGTTACTGCGTGTTACATAACAATATAAAAACCAATAATATGAAAGAAATGATTGAGAACATTAAGACAAGCCTTTTTGGAGCAGTTGCGGGACTTCCTATGATTTATGAAGGTGCAATGGCGCAAGATTGGAAAGTTGTATTGGCAGGTATAGGTATGCTCCTTGTCGGCCTTTTTGCTAAAGATTCAAGCAAGAAATAATGGACAACGGCATTGTAGTAACGATTGTAATACAAAGTATTGCTTTTATTGCTGCTCTTAGCAAGATGTTTACGGATATGAAGATCAAGTTACGAGAGCTTGATCTTCGTGTTCGTACACTCGAGAAAAAAGAGGATGAGATAGGCGATAAGTTAGAGCGTATCTTTGAGGCTCTAAATGATATAAAATTGGAATTAAAGGATAAACAAGATAGACAATGACACCAGAGCATAATTTAAAACCCATCAAAAAAGGCGATACCTGGTCAATGGACTTAAAGTTTTATGAGGATGACTGCGAAACCACTACCGTTGATGTTAGCACTTGGACATTTAAGCTAATGGCTAAAAATAGCGCAGGTGCAACTATGTTCATTTGGAACAACGCTGATTTTGTGGTGGGTGATAACTGGCAGCGTACCGTAACACTTAGTAGTGTAACAACGGCTGGTTATACGGCAGGTGAGTTTGTCTATGACCTACAAGTGACCAACGGCAATGGTACGTTTACTTATATGCAAGGTTACGTTCAAGTTCAAGACCAAATAACAAGTTAATTATGACAATAAAAGTTTCATATACCTACGCATCTCCCGTTTATATAAATATCGGCTATGGCACGGTTGATGGCGGTGCGGTTTGGGGTGATATCACGGGGACATTATCCAACCAGGCGGATCTCCAAGCGGCTCTCAATGCCAAGTTCAATAATCCTACGGGGACTACCCTTCAGTATTTAAGGGGTGATGGCAGCCTTGCTACGTTTCCTTTAACACTTCCCGTTCTTCAGCAAGTCCGCAATCAGAGTGGTACTACGATGAACGCAGGTGAGGTGGTGTATATAAATGGTGCTACGGGTAACTTGCCAACCATAGCGAGGGCGATAGCTAATGCTGATGCTACGAGTGCTCAGACACTTGGTATGGTGCAGACCGCTATTGCTAACAATGGAACGGGTTATGTTGTGGTGTTGGGTACACTTGGTTATTTAGATACTTCAGCGTATACGGAAGGACAACAGTTGTATTTAAGTGGTTCAGTCGCTGGTGGGGTAACAACAACAAAGCAACTTGCTCCTATTCATTTAGTCTATGTTGGTATTGTAACACGTTCACATCCTACTCTTGGTACTATTGAGGTCAAAGTGCAGAACGGATATGAGTTGGATGAGATTCACGATGTGCAGATAACAAGTCCTACTAATGGTCAGGTTCTTAAATATAACTCGGCTACACAATTATGGCAAAATAGTTCAGATACTGACACAGGCATAACAAGTTTAAACGGCTTAACGGCTCTTTCACAGACTTTCGCAACAGGGACAAGTGGTACGGACTTTAATATCAGTAGTGCGACTTCTACGCATACCTTTAATCTCCCAAGTGCGAGTGCAACGAATAGGGGATTATTGACAAGTGCAGATTGGAGTACATTTAATGGTAAAGAAAATGTATTAACATTTAGTTCTCCATTATCACGTTCAACCAATACCATATCAATTCCACAAGCTACTGGTTCGGTTAATGGATTCCTTTCATCAACAGATTGGACAACATTTAACAACAAGCAGAACGCACTAACTAACCCTATCACGGGAACGGGTACAACAAACTATTTACCAAGATTTACTGGTACAAGTGCTTTAGGTAATAGTGTTGTTTTTCAAGGGACTCGTGCATTAGGATTACAAACTGCTACTCCAGTTGATTGGGGTGTTGGTAGTTATTTTTTAAATATATATGATGATGGAATATCTGGTATTCATTTAACCAATTTAACAACTGGACAAGTTTCTTCAGTTGGTATGAGAATGCAATCTTTAAACAATGATTTCATATTCATAAATAATCAGGCTACTGGAAATATACGTTGGTTAACAAATAGTACCGAACGTATGCGACTATTTGCTACTGGTAACCTTGCTATAAACTCCACCACCGACTCTGGTCAACGCCTCCAAGTCATTGGCGATACGTTAATGAGAGGTAGTGGCAATACAAGTGCGACAACGGCATTGACGGTGCAGAATAGTGCAGGAACAAATATGTGGAGGTTCTTGAATGATGGACAATTATTATTAGGTTCAAACGCAAGTGGTGCAGTTATATTTCCATCAGGTACAGATGGGATTTTAAATATTGGCGGTCTAAATACAACATTTTACACATCAGTAACAACACAAACATTTGGTGTTGGTGCATTTAATTTTTGGGGAACAACATTAGGTGCAACAAGTGGGTTTAATACTCAAGTAAGTATTACAAGGCAGTTCGCTCCTACAAGCGGTAATGCTGCTATGTATTATTTAACTATTTCACCAAGCATCAACCAAACAGGCGGTGCAAACGGCATCACTCGTGGTCTATACGTCAACCCAACCCTAACCGCTGCTGCTGATTGGAGGTCAATAGAATGGAACAATAGCACTGGATGGGGGTTGTATGGTGCGGGGACTGCAAATAACTATATGGCTGGGTCATTGGGGATTGGGAGTACAAATTTAGCTGGTTATGTTTTTAGAATAAGTAAAAGCATAACTGGAGGTGCAAATGCAATTGGAGCGTATATAGATGGAGCAATACAAAATGATGTAACATCTCAAGCAAGAGGTTTTCAAATATCTCCATCAATAGCAAGTGGTACTGCGGTAACTGATTTAATATATTATTTTGCAAGACAAAACACTTTTACTGGAACTGCAACAAATCAATTCGGGTTTTTTGTAGATAATAACCTAACTGGGGCTACTTTTAACTATTCATATTTTGGCAATATGCCAAGTGGAACTGGTCGTTGGAATCTATATATGATTGGCACTGCCGATAACTATTTGGCTGGGTCATTGGGTCTTGGGACAACATCATTGACTGGATATAAATTTATTGTTATTGGTAATACATATTTAGCTGGTACAACAAACTATATTGACGGACTGACTATTTTTAGAAATGCATCAGCTGTTGAAACAATACGTTTATTTGCAAGCAATAATGTAGGTATCGGAACTGGTGCAACTGATTCTGGGCAGAGGTTACAAGTGATTGGTGATACGTTATTGAAAGGTAGTGGTAATACAAGTGCGACAACGGCACTTACGGTGCAGAATAGTGATGGAAGTTCTTTATTTCTTGCAAGAAATGACGGGTCAATATTTTTAACATCAAATACTGGTGCGAGAATATATCCATCGATTGCTATTTCGGGTGTTGAAATTGGTGCTACTGGTTTAGCATTTGATGGTAGGGCAGTAACAAGAACCGCAGCAAGTTCAAGTTTTTGGTTTTTCGTTTCAAATAATTCTACCGCTGCTGCGCAATCTTTAATGAATTTTGGTGGTGGATTTACTCCTACAAGCGGTACTGCAACTTGGAATAGCACTTTAATAAATACAACCATCAATCAAACTGGTGGTGCAAGCGGAATCACTCGTGGATTGCTTATTGCACCAACCCTAACCGCAGCGGCTGATTGGAGGTCAATAGAATGGAGCAACAATACTGGATGGGGATTGTATGGTTCTGGAAGTGCCTCCAACTATATAGAGGGTTCATTGGGGATAGGTACTACGAGTTTGACAGGCTTTACATTACGTTTAGGTAAAACACTTACTGGTGGAGTTAATACTTATGCGGTTTATCAAAATGGTGTTGTACAATCCGATTCAACAACAAGTTCAAACGGATTTTTCAATGCACTACAAACACAAGCCGCAGTATTTAATATAAGCAATTATAGACATTTCTTTGCAACGCAAGGAACAATCGGTGCTGGTAGTACAATAACAAATCAATATGCTTTTTGGTCAGATGATATAACTGCTGCAACAAATAATTTTGGTTTTTACGGAAGTTTATCAAGTGGGGCAAATAAGTGGAATCTATATATGAACGGAACTGCCAACAACTATTTGGCGGGGTCGTTGGGGATTGGTACAACATCATTAAGCAATACAAATATAAACGTTACTAAGAACCTTACTGGCTCTGTTAACTATTATGGAATATATAATAGTGGTAGTATTCGTTCTGATGTAACTTCATCTGCTCAGATGTTTTCATCTGCGCCTTCTATTCAAAACACTGCATTCACACTTTCTGTTTTGAAGCATTATGAAGTAGCTGGAATTAGTACAGTGGGTTCTGCTACAATAACTTCACAATTTGGATTTCTTGTTGATTCAAACTTAACAGGTGCAACCAACAACTACGGTTTTTACGGAAACATAGCATCCGGCACTGGTCGTTGGAATCTCTATATGAACGGCACTGCACTGAACTATCTCAACGGCTCATTACTCATCGGCAGCACAACTGACTCAGGCGAGAAGTTACAAGTCACTGGCACTGCGAGGATAACGGGGGCGAGTACGTTGAACGACAACTTAACTATTGTAAAAAATACTAATGGTTATACAAGATTAATTTTAAGAAATACTACAAGTGGTACAGATGCAATTCCGTATCTAACAATAACTACTGGTGCAGGTGATTTATCAAGTTTTAACATTGGTAAATATAGTGCTTCAACAACTACATATAAATTTGTTGTTGCTAATGATGCGTATTTATCAAATATTACAAATGGTGATATTGCAATACTAAACGACTTCGCAAGTGGTTCAATCAAGATGGCAGCTGGTGGTTCATCTACTGCGCAATTCACAATAGCTTCAACTGGTGCAGCCACATTCAGTTCGAGTGTGACGGCGGCATCTTATACAATAAATGATGCAGGTAATATAACTATTGGAACAACAACGGGAACTAAAATAGGAACGGCTACATCACAAAAATTATCTTTTTGGAACGCAACGCCAATAGTTCAACCGACTACTGCGGTGGCAGCAGCAGCATTTGTAGCAAATACGGGTACGGCAGTAAATGATGCAAGTACCTTTGATGGATATACAATGGCTCAAGTAGTTAAAGCACTTCGTAACGCAGGTTTATTAGCATAAATAAAATAAAATAAAAATGAAACAAATTCAACCAGTACAGATTTGGAAAAATGGCGAAAGCAAAAGCGCATCGGTATTAGATGCTATACTCATCAATGATGACCTTGCTACATCAGCAACTTTTTACTATCAACTTAAAGAAGGTGATAGCCAAGACGCTGATGGTAATCTCATAAGTGGTCAATCCCTTGCCGATGGTAACGTAGGAATGAGCGGTCAAGATTATCAAGATTGGGATAATTCTAACGATGGTGCTTATGCTTTTATTGCTTCTCAACTTAACCTTGTGATTATCTAATATGAGGATAAATAAGTCCTTAATAACTTATACACCTACATCGGGTGCAGGTAGCGGCTCGGTCACCTCCGTTGCGATGAGCGTTCCAACTGGCTTCGTTGTCAGTGGATCGCCCATCACATCGTCAGGAACACTTGCAGTTACATTTGCTGCTGGATATTCACTTCCTACCGATGCAAGACAAGCCACGTGGGATGCCAAGATGAACAATGTATTTACCACACTTGGTGATATTGTATATTCTAACGCATCAGGGGCGGCCGTTCGTAGAGCGGGTAACACGGATGCGGTGACTAAGTTTCTATCCCAAACGGGTGATGGCTTTGGCAATAGTGCCGCTCCTCAATGGTTAGAAATAACATCGACAACAATAGGCGCAGTCCCTACAACAAGGACATTAACAATTAATGGCACATCTTATGACCTAAGTGCCAATAGAACGTGGAATGTAGGTACGGTTACTTCGGTGGCGGCATCGGCCGGGACTGGGATCTCTATCTCTGGTAGTCCAATAACCTCAAGTGGTACGTTGACAATCACAAATACTGCACCCGACCAAGTGGTTGCATTGACTGGGGGTACGGGTATAAGCATCTCTGGGACTTATCCCAATTTCACGATAACAAATAGTTCACCATCCTCGGGTGGTACGGTTACCTCCGTTGCGCTTAGTGTTCCAACTGGCTTAACCATTACTGGATCACCTATAACAACAAGCGGGACATTGGCGATATCACTACAAAGTGGATATTCAATACCAACAACGGCAAGTCAGGCGAATTGGGACACCGCATATACAAATCGTATTACAAGCCTAACTACAACGGGGTCGAGTGGTGCGGCTACTTTAGTAAGTAATGTCTTAAATATACCTAACTATACGTTAAGTGGTTTGGGTGGTGTTCCATCAACAAGAACACTAACAATAAATGGCACGGCCTATGATTTGAGCGCAGATAGGTCTTGGAGTGTGGGTACGGTTACCTCGGTTGCCGCAAGTGCTGGGACTGGCATATCAATTTCTGGCTCACCTATCACCTCATCGGGTACGATAACTATAACCAATACGGCTCCCGACCAAGTGGTCGCATTAACGGCCGGGACTGGGATAAGTATATCTGGCACATATCCAAATTTTACCATCACTAACTCATCTCCATCATCGGGTGGAACGATTACGGGAAGTGGAACAACGGGTTATTTGGCACGATTTACTGGCTCGAGTAGCATTGGAAATGGTATTGTGTATGATAATGGCACAAATATAATTTCCGTTGGCGAAGGTGGCTCAAATGGTGAGTATGCGATAAAGATTGGTCAAAATAGAAGTGGCAATGGTTATGCGTATATTGACTTAATTGGCGATACTACTTATACTGGGTATGGCGCAAGGTTTATTCGCTATAACACGGGTGCAAATGCTAATACTTATTTTGAGCATCAAGGAACTGGTGCTTTAGTATATAAAACGGTTCATTCGGCTTCAATACAATTTGAAACTGGATCTACATATCGAGGTCAAATATTGTCCAATGGTAGGCTTTTATGGAATACCAGTAGTGATAATGGTATTGGTACAATACAAATAAATGGTAGTGGGTATTTTTATGATAATGTACGTTTTCCAAACCTAAAAGGCGTTGTATTTGAAACAACTGGTGGCTCTGCTCTTGGGTCAGTTGCAATGGATTCATCCAATAGAGTCACAGTAGACAATAATGGACATAATTTAAGTATATCTACTGACCATATAATGACGAGTGGAAATTTAGGAATTGGACAAGGTGGCTCAGTGTTTGGTGGTGGTACAAAAGTTATTTCAATGGTTAATGCAACTGCACCAAGTTCATCGCCTACTGATTCATTTTTGCAATATTCGGCAGATATTACGGCTGGTAATGCAGCAGCTCACTTTAGAACGGAGAATGGAGCGATTGTAAAACTTTACCAACAAACAACCGCAGTAGGTAGTGCTACTTATATTGGTGGGGGTGGCACAACGGTAACTGATACAGATACATTTGATGGATATACTATACCTCAAATAGTAAAGGCACTTAGAAACGCAGGTTTTTTACAATAAATTAGTAACTTTATAAAAATTAAAACTATGGACATTAAAGAACTCAAGGCACAAGCCTACGACATTCTCGCTCAAATTGAGTATTTGCAAAAGCAATTAGCTGAAACAAACGCCAAGATTGGCGAAGCAATGCAGCAGAATGCTGACGAAAGTAAGGCATAAGATACCCATACAAGTGTATGATGAGTTGGTAGATGTCGTTCAAATGTTCGACATCTCCAACCCATTTCGTTTGGCGCACTTCCTTGCGCAATGCGCTCACGAGAGTGGTAATTTTAAGTTTACTCGTGAGAACCTTAATTACTCGGAAATAGGATTACTCAACGTATTCCCAAAGTATTTTGATAAGAACACGGCTAAGTTATATGCTCGTAAGCCAGAGCAAATAGCCAACATCGTCTACGAATGTCGCTTGGGTAATGGGAATAGGAACACGGGGGATGGGTATAAATTTAGAGGCAGAGGTTATCTCCAACTTACCGGAAGGGTAAATTATAAAGCATTTGGTGATTTTATAGGGGTAGATTTATTAAGCAACCCCGACCTGGTAGCCACAAAGTATGCACTCACCTCTGCGGCTTGGTTTTTTGAAAAGAAAGGCCTTTGGAAGATATGCGATCAAGGGGTGGATGAGCCAACCATAGTAGCGGTCACCAAGCGGGTTAATGGTGGGACTAATGGTCTAAAAGATAGAATAAGCAAGACTAAAGTTTTTGTATGAAATACCTAATGATACTTATAATGCTATTATCGTCTTGCACCACCGAGCGACTAATAACCAAATACATTGATAAAGAGGTTCACGATACAAGTATAATCTATAAGGATAACTATGTCATTGAGGTAATGACTGACTCTATTTATTCGTGGATATACGACACTACAATAGTGACATATGATAGGGTACAAAAAGTCTTAAAGCCTTGCGCTGACTCCATCGTAAAAATAAACAAAATTGTTTATACGGAGATTTATAAGGACCAGTTCCACCAGGCGGAGGAAGAAATAAAGAAATTAAAAGAAGGCAAACGCTACTGGCAAAAAGGCGCACTCCTCACGTGGGGGTGGATTGCATTAATAATAATCATTATATTCGTAGTACGTAAATTTTTATGACTAAAAAGGAACTACTCCACCAATACCGAATAAAGTATGGGTGGGAGATGCCAACTAAAAAACTTGCTCGAATTGCCTATAATGAAAATTCCATACTTTTCCCGAATTTGGAGGCCGTAAGACTTGGACTAATGCGATTGGAGGGTAAAGGAATGTCAACACGTTACAAACCCATAACCAATATGCCTACTCGACCTAAAAACCCTTACAACATCCCTCAAAGCTACGCAGAGGAGCGAATGCCATTTGAGTTGGATAAGAAGTGCAATAACATCTTACTTATCTCTGATCTTCACATCCCATACCACGATGTCGATGCCATCACTATGGCATTTGAGTATGGGATAAAAAATGACATTAATACTATAATCATTAATGGTGATTTGATGGACTTTCACAATCTCTCACGATTTGAGAAAGACCCACGCAAGAGATCGGTAAAGGAAGAATTTAGTCTTACCAAGCATTTTCTACAATCCCTACGCAAGTCATTTCCAAAGGCAAGGATTTATTGGATTTTGGGCAACCACGATGTGCGTTATCAAAAATGGCTAATGACTAAAGTACACGAAATTTTTGACGATGAGTATTATCACCTACATCGTAGACTTGCCATTAGCGAAGAGAACATTCAAATAATAGAAGATAACGTGCTTGTCAAGGCGGGTAAACTATCCATCACTCACGGCCATCATATAATGAGGGGTTTTTTCTCACCCGTAAACTCGGCTCGTGGTGCGTGGATGAAAGCAAAGCAAAGCGTTATCATTGGCCACGTACATAAGGTAAGCAACCACGTTGAGGTCAATCTTGATGGTAAGTCATTTGGGTGTTGGTCTACCGGCTCCCTATGTGAACTAAAGCCTGATTATAACCCCTTGGTGAGTAATTATCAGCACGGCTTTGCTCATATCTTGGTGGAAGACAATGGAGAGTTTAGTGTAAAAAATTACCAAATCATCAATGGCCAAATCCATTAAGGTACGATATGGCAAATTAGGTAAGCAAAAAGCGTGGGGAATTGCTCACGGGGATGAGTTCATTGAGATCGATGAACGCCTCAAGGGTAAAAAGCACCTGGAAATCTTGCTTCACGAGTGTCTGCACATCCTTCTCCCACAACTTAGCGAGGAGGAGGTCATAAAGTATAGCATTATTCTCACCAATACCCTTTGGAAGGAGCGTTATCGTAGGATTGAGGATTTACCACACCCACCATTGCAAGATGGGAGTAAATAGATTTTGATAAATAATATAGGAGGGTTACATTCGTAACGATATACGGTTAGGTTTTTTTTTAGGGGAGACCCCTCACATTCTTGTGGGGGGTTTTTATTTCCGATTGGAATGAGGAAATCCGATTGCAATGAGGAAATCCGATTGGAATGAGCAAATACCTAATGACACGTAATTATTAAATATATATTTTTTTATGAAGAAATGTTGTTATAGATTTGCATTACCTAAAAAGAAACAAAATGCAAAGACAATTAACCGAACAAGAATGGATAGCAGAGTTTAAAGTTGGTATGTATTACGTCAAGCCTACCAATTACTATCCAACAGAGTGGAACGTTGACTACAACCAATCCACCTTCTCACGCATCATTAACACAATTATTAAAACACTTAAAAAATGGTAGAGATTAAAAAACTAAGACAAGAGAAAAAACTAACACAAGAGAAATTGGCGCAATTAACTGGTCTTACAACTGCAACAATTAACAAAGCCGAGAACCACGGCAACATTCGTTTACATACTTATAGATTAATAATCGAAAAACTAACCAACTATGTTATTTCCGATTCTCATCATCCTACTGCTGCTTAGTATCATCATTGGTATGTACTTGTTCGCAGAGCAAGATCCATTTGATTATGAACGTTTAAGTGGTTACGATATTCCAAAAATATTTTATTCGGATTATAATCGTATTTGTTTGTTAATCTTTCAAATGACAAAAGAGAATGCCGACAATGTAATGCACGAGATTTCATCCTTTGAGGATAAATACGCACAAATAGTAGATAGTAAGCCATACCACGAAGCCGTTGCAATGTTAATGGACACTTTTAGAAAGCGTCATTTTTTTCTTAACTATAATAAATAAACAATGGGACTACAAGAAAGTCAGACACAGAATGGAGGGATTACATTCCTCTCGGTTAGCAATGGTAAGTTTGTTCGTAGAGTTGACGAAGGCACACCCAATGCGGTGTCACGAGTCAACAAGGTTGGCAAGACCGTACACGAACTATTTTACACCTCACTCATTGGTCACGTCAAAGAAGTGACAACCAAAGAGAGCGAGTATGGTAAGTTTTGGGTGGTTAAGGTCAAATCACCTGCCAATGACCAAGTGTATCAGTTTGAGATGAACTACTCAAGTGGATATGCCACATCATTTCTCAAGGCATTACCCAACGTAAATCTTGACATCAATGTTGAGATCTCACCCGCCATCGTAAAAAAGGATGACAAAAGCCAAAGCGTTATCTTCCTTCGTCAAGATGGCCAAGCGGTCAAGCATTACTTCACCAAGGCAAACCCTAATGGTATGCCTGACCTCGAACAAATTAAAGTCAAGGGCAAAATAACTTGGGATGACACCAAGCGTATGGAGTTCTTGGAAAAATACGTACAATCGATGTTTTCGTTGTCGTTTTAGTGGTCAATAATTACCCCCCGATGTTTCTACATTGGGGTCTTTTTTACTTCATTAACTAAACCCCCTAAATATGCAAAATTACACACTAACCAAAGATCGTATCGAGTTCATCGACTCACGATTTTATGCCACGCCAGGTGGCCTTTATGTGCCTTCAGTTACCACTATCTTGGAGGCTTATCCCAAAGAAGCATCTTATTTTAAATGGCTAAAAGACGTTGGCTCCGATGCCGACTCCATTCGTGACGAGGCGGGTCGTAGAGGCTCTAACGTACACGAACTCACCGAGCGTTACGATAGTGGAGAAGAAGTCACAATGCTCAATGAATATGGCAAACCACAATTTAAAATCTTAGAGTGGGCGATGTTCGAGCGTTATGTTGAGTTCTCACGCACCCACCAACCCGTCATTGATATGATGGAGGCGCACATTGTGAGCGAGGAGTTAGGATTTGCGGGTACTCTTGATCGAGTTTTAACCATAAAAAACAAGACAATTCTCGTTGACATTAAGACCTCCAACTCCATCTATCCATCGTATTGGCTACAACTTGCGGCCTACAACGAACTACTAAAAATAGGTGGTGGTAAAGTCGACCAAGTGGGTATACTTTGGCTCAACTCAAAGACTCGTACCACCGGAAAGGGCAATGTCATCCAAGGCTATGGATGGCAACTCGTTACTCGTGGGATGAGCGAAGTTGCTAAGGACTGGCAGTTATTTAAAGCAACCTACAAACTATGGTCATCCATCAACGATGAGGTCAAGCCTCGCAATATATCTTACCAATTAAAACACAAGAAATGAAAGACTTTATTGTAATCAATAACGATGATACTATCATCTATGAGGTAGCTTGTAGGATGAAAAATAGAGCAAACGATGGACTAATTACGTATGGCGTAACTATGGATAGGAAGGACTTGAGTAACGAGGATTGGCTTGACCACGCCATTGAGGAGGCTCTTGACCTTGCTATTTACTTAACCAAAATAAAACGTCAATTATGCTCGGAATAATACGCAAGACCGATGATGGGTGGGTCATTGACTCACCCGTAGGCATCTACCCCATCCACCCCGATGACCAAGTGTATCTCAATGAAGTTAAGATCACCAATATGGATGGCATTAGAGCCGACTTTTGGATAGTTTATTATGAACGTGAATACGCTAAAATTTATGGAGATGCGAACAACACACAATATAGGTGAATACATACGCAAAAATGAGGAGCGTAAAAATGTACATTGGAGGATTAAAGATGGGGTAGCTTACTTTGAAATGGATGGATTTTTTCATCCACAAGAGGAATTTGACTACTTTTACCCAAAATACCAATATAAACCCTTTAATGAAAAAGGCGAATCCCCCGGCAAATCATATGACCGATAAACTCACCCCACGCCCGTATCAAATCCAAATATCCGAACAAGCATTGGAAATACTACGCAAATATCATTTGGTCTACCTTGCGCTCGAGCCACGAGTAGGCAAGACAATGACATCCTTTATGACGGCTTGGAAATATGGCGCACGTAAGATACTTTTCGTCACCAAGAAGAAAGCCATTGATGACATTGTAGGCCAACTTAGTGAGATGGGTTATGACTTTGATAATGTAGTTGTCACCAATTATGAATCCACGCATAAGGTAGTCGATGAGTTTGATCTTGCAATTCTTGATGAGGCGCACTCCCTTGGTCGCTTTCCAAAGCCAAGCCATCGTGCGGTAGTTTTAAAAAAGTTATGCGAGGGTAAGCCTATTATTTACTTGTCAGGGACTCCATCACCGGAGAGTTTTTCTCAACTCTACTACCAATTTTGGGTGTCATCGTGGAGTCCCTTTATAGACTACAAGGGATTCTACAAATGGGCGGTGGACTTTGTAGATGTCAAGCAACGCAAGTTCAATGGGTATATGGTCAATGACTACAAAAAAGCCTACATAACTAAAATCAAACAAATGACCGATCACTTATTTATTAACTTCTCCCAAGAAGACGCAGGGTTTAAGTCCTACGTAGACGAGAATATCCTCTATGTTAAAATGATGCCATCGACCTATAAATTAGCCGACCATTTGGCTAAGCATAAGATTGTCAAAAATGGCGATGGTGATGTGGTACTTGCCGACACCGAGGTCAAATTAATGCAAAAGCTACACCAAATTTATAGTGGTACAATTATCGTTGATGAATCTCCAGAGAATAAAATCGATAGTAAAGTCTTTGACTATACCAAAGGAGAGTTTATCAAAGACTATTTTAAAGGTAAAAAAATTGCCATTTACTATAAGTTTAAGGCCGAGTTAGCACTACTTAGGTGGGTATTCGCAGGGTGCAATACGCTCGACCCTAAAGAATTTGAGGAGCGTGATGACCTTGTGTTCTTATCTCAAGTGGTTAGCGGTAGGGAGGGAATTAACCTTTCCTCCGCAGATGCACTTGTGTTTCTTAACATTGATTTCTCTGCGGTATCGTATTGGCAAACCAGGGCGAGGATTCAGACTAAGGATAGGGTCAAAGAAAGCAAGATATATTACATCTTTAGCGTGGGAGGTATAGAGGAGAAGATACACAAAATGGTGAGTCAAAAATTAGATTATACATTGCAATATTTTAAGAAAGATTATATAAAATGATCTACCAATCAACATCATTTGACATTGACTACATCGACCCTTGGTTTTTTGTGGGTTCGGATAAGAATAACTTTATTGAGGTATACCCTACCAATAGACGTAAGCAACTCATCAACTGGGAAGTGGACATTGAGGATAGGTCGTTTGGCATTTTACGAATTGCATCGGACATCCTTGAGGTTAGGTTATATCTTACCATTGAACTGCTCACCAATGAGTGTAGCGAACTATTCAAGCAATACCTTATGGAGAAGTACGTTGTGGACATCAACGAATCATCCATTGATATACACCTCGAACCCCATCACTTTAGTAAGTTTAAACTCGTTAACCAAATGCGATGGAAAGAGGAAGGATTATTTATTACTGATGTTATTGTTGATTTTATGGATAAGCAAATAATAATACGATAATTTATGAGCGAACAAAAAATACAGACAAAGATTAGGCAAAGACTTGAGTCGCACGGTTGGTTTGTGACGAAGTTAAAAGCAACCTCGACTAACGGAATTCCGGACCTATTATGTATCAAGAGGGGGCGCATCGCCTTTCTCGAAGTCAAGACCGATGATGGAGTGGTGAGCGAACTACAAAAGTATATGATTGATAAGTTAAACGCCCACGGGTGCTACGCACGAGTGGTTCGTAGCGTTGAGGATGTAGATGTTCTTTGTGGGGTGAATTTGTAAGTTTTCTTTACTATATTATTTTACTATGGACTACTTAAACTTGAGCATAAATTGTATTGCGGTCAACGAACACAAAAGAGCCATCTTTCCTTGGAAGGAGTTCCAGACAAGAATGATAACCAAGGAGGAGTTGGACAAGCAAATGAGCGACCCCAAGGCTCGTGGGGTGGCCGTGATATGTGGAGCGGTGAGCGGTGGCCTCGAGGTCATTGACATTGACACTAAATACGCTACCTATGACCTTTGGTCGGAGATAAAGGCCAAAATACCAAGCGAATTAATGGACAAGCTATACGTGGTTCGCACACGTAGTGGTGGAGTGCATATTTACTATAAATGCGAAATAATTGAAGGCAACCAAAAATTAGCAAATCGTGAGTTATCTGAAATGGAGAAGAAAGCCTCTCCGCATCTTAAGACACTTACCATTGTGGAAACAAGAGGCGAAGGTGGTTATGTCGTTGCGCCTCCTACGCAAGGTTATCAAGTGGAACAAGGGGATGAGCCAAGGCGCATTGAAGTCGAAGATCGTGAGCGACTACTCGCAATTATGCGAACTTTTAATGAGGTACTTGAAGAAGTAGTCATCGAGGCGTCAGAAAGGCCAAGTCCTAAGGAATATGGTAAGTCGCCATTTGATGATTATAACAATAGGGGTGACATATTAGAGTTAATGAGTCGCAATGGTTGGTCGCTTGTAAAAAATGGAGGTGATCGGATATATTTCTTGCGACCTGGTGGCACATCCGAGCATAGTGGTTCGTGGAATAAGACACTTGGCTTATTCTCGGTCTTTAGCACCAACACGCCTTTTATTGTTCAAAAGGGATATAAGTTATCTGCGGTCTTCGCCATCTTGGAGTGTGGTGGCGACTTTAGTATGGCTGCCAAGAAATTGGTCGAGATGGGTTATGGAGAAAGGAGAAGTAGCGTTGACTATGAGGTCTACCAAAAGCGAGAGGAGGGGTATAGTAACGATGAGATAGTCGACCACTTGGTGCGTAATAAGAATATGGGCATCAAAGACGCTCAAGTGGTGGTGGAACGATTGGAGGCAAGGGAGCCGGTGCTTACATTTTGGGATGTTGAGATAAAGGGAAGGAAGTGCGTAGCGGTTATCAATAGATATAAGTTGCAATCGTATCTGACCAAGGTAGGTGGGTTTAGGTTATATTTTTATGAGCCTAATGGGACTGATTATCGCCTCATTCGTGAGGTCAATGGGTTTGTGAGGGAGAGTAGTACGGAGGAGATTAAAAAGTTCATCAAGGGGTATTTAGATAAGGAGGTCGATGACCTTGGACTTGAGCAATCCCCACAAAGTATTATGGAACTTGTTTATCGTGGTAGTTCGCAACTATTCAATGATGGCTTCTTTGAGTTTTTTGATAGAGCGGAGTTAGATTTTTTGCGTGACGATAGAAGCACGGCCTACTTCCCATTTAAAAATGGTGTGGTCGTGATTACAAGTGAAGGAGTTGGTTTGCGTTCGTATGGAGAGTTGGGTAAGGTCATCTGGGAGTCGCAAGTCATCGATCATTACATTGTGGTCGACCAAGAGCAGGAGGCCGAGCAAATAGAATACTTTAGGTTTTTGAAGCGTATATGTGGCGATGATATGGAGCGAGTCTTATATGCTATGGGACTCATTGGCTACTTACTTCATAAGTACAAAGACCCCGCAAGGCCATTCTCGGTTATTTTGGCTGAAGAAACCGAGAACGAAGCCAAAGGAGGTGGAACTGGTAAGGGGATATTTGTCAAGGCACTTGGCTACTTGTGTCAAATGGTGAGAGTAGATGGTAAGAACTTTAAGATTGACAAAAACTTTGCGTTCCAAAGAGTCGACCTGGACACTAAGATACTTGCCATTGAGGATACGAGGAAGAACGTAGATTTTGAGGGTTTTTACTCTATAATAACTGAAGGGATAACGGTAGAGAAGAAGAACAAAGATGAGTTGTTTATCCCTTACAAGGATTCTCCTAAGGTGATGTTTACCACGAATTACACTATCCCTAATATGGGAACACACGCCAAGAGGAGGCAAAAGGTATTGGAATTTGCCCCTTATTTTGGAGTGGATAGAACTCCCGAGGATGAGTTTGGCAAGAAGTTATTTGAGGATTGGGATGCTGATGAGTGGAATAGGTTTTATAACCTGATGTTTGAGTGCGTAAGGGACTACCTTGGTAGTGGGGTAACGGAGGTAAAGAGGAGCGACAAGTTGGCGAGAAAGCAGGTTCGTGTGCAATTTGGGGAGGAATTTTTGGACTATTTTGAGGCGGTAAGGCTTGTGGATGGATGGACCAGTTTGGAGCAATTATATGCCGATTTTTTGAAAATGGCTGGGTATGAAAAGAAGGATTATAGTGTAAAACGGTTTTCCCGAGCGGTTGAAGAATCCGCTACAATTTTGGGAATTGAGCTACAGATAACCAAGGATCGGAGTGCGAATAATAAAAAGGCTTATAAATTTATTTATAATGAAGAAATGTTTTAAAAGAAATATTGAGGATTTGGGCAAAAATGTAGCGGATGTAGCGGATGTGTAGCGGATTTGTAGCGTATATCTCGTTGATAACCACCCTTGTAGTCAATGTAGCGGATTTTTTAGAAATTTGGAAGACACTTGTTTTTTTTTAGAGCCTCATATGTAAATGTAATAGTATGAAAAAATCGACTACATCGAGTTATTGAATACATCTATAATATGTGTGGTTAATATAGATTTTATCTATGAAAGAAATGTTTATGAATAAATGTATATGGTGGTTGTGGATAACTCAAGGGTTTTTGCTCCTAAAGTTGAAAAGGATTTTTTGGGTTTGGTTGATGGGGTTTTGTTGCGAGTTGGTGCTATCCTCACAAAGTTCGGATAGGTTTTTGTTGGGGTTATACCCCGTGGTTGACCTTAGGTGGGGAATTAATATGCGTATAAATAACACAATAAAATAAATAGTATGATGGACATTATTGGAATAGCAAAAGCAGTGGAGGAGGTGAGTGGTTTGAGCCTGGAGGAAATTAAAAGGAAGGATAGGAGAAGGAAGGTCGTAATGGCCCGGCATAGCTTGATGTATGTTGCGAGAATGAATATGGATATCTCCCTTATGGCCATTGCGAGGTTTTTGGGGGTAGATCATACTACGGTTATAAATGGCATCAATAGGATGCAATGTATGATTGACACAAATGATGAACCCTATGTGAGGTTTTTGTCCGATGTGAGGAAAAGAAGTTATGAGTTATGCGATAACCCTACAAAGGTTTTTGTCGTGGTTCCAGGACACAAAGACCCTAAGAAGATCATAGAGTTTTTGGTCAAGGAATATGGGTGCCAGTGCAGGATTGAGAAGTTTTAGTTTTGGGTTTTTGGCTATCCTCACAAAGTTCGTATAGGTTTTTGTCGGGGTTTTTGGTGCTGGTTTGCTCCTAAAGTCGCAAAGGTTTTTTGTTGGGTTTTTGTCGCCGGTTTGCTCCTAAAGTCGCAAAGGTTTTTGGCGGGTTTTTGGTGCATATATGCCAAAAAGCACCCAAAATTTGCTGAAATTTAGTTAAATCAATTTAAAGGCACTTTTTAGGCGTTTTACGGGCTTTTATTGTGTATTGCGTAGGTAGGTATCATTTTTGTATTTTAGGGGATAAAATTGGCTAAAAATAGGCTTTAAATTCATTAATGAATTGCAAATATGCTTTGCTCCGTGTACTGAAATAATATGAACGGCTAACGCTAATGCCCTCAATTATTGCGCTAATTATCCAAACGCCGTGTAAATTACAAGTAATGTTAATTGACTTTTTCATTGTCTTTTATTTTTGGTTAATATAAAAGCCGCAATTTTGCGGCCTTTATTTCGGCTAATTTAAGCCTCGTCAGTTAACTATAAACAGTACTTATCCTGTAATTGGCCTACAATATATGCCGCAATAATTATGGCAATAATTGCTCTAATTAAATTCCGGTTATTATTAGGTGACTTTTTATCCATTGTTTATCAATTTTGTTTTTAATTAATTCGTTTACAATTGCTTTTTTTACTTGCTTTACTTTTTTGTCTGTTTCAGTTTGCTTTTTTTGTTTCTGTTTCATATGTTTATTTTTGTCTAATTACAAAGCCGCTTATATCTTTTTTTGCGTCACCCTTAGCTTTAAGGCCTACAATGCAGTTAACCGGATCAAAGATCCTTAGGTCGGTTTCGTCTCCGTTAATTACTTTATATCCTAAATAACTCTCTGGTAGATCCTCAGCGAATACGGCCGCAATATTGCCGCCATCAGCAAGTACAGAAAGGGCCTGCAAAAAATTAGTTTCTGATAAACTAAATGTTAATGAATACCTGGTACCTTTGTACTTTTTTATTGCGTTGATATTTTTAGTGTAGTCATAAAAAATTAGATCAGAATAAAAATCATCTAAAAAATTAATTCCAGTGTACCGCTTTAATAAGTCTAAATGATCAATGTCAGAAGTACCGTTCAAACGTATGGCAATAGCTTGGCCTTTCTTTATTGTTTTATCATGTATTTTTAACAATTCATCAGCCAATTGGATATAAAATTGCTTTCTATTGTAGGCCCAAAATTTAGTCTTATTTATCCTTGCTTCTTGTACGCTGGTAAATTTACCGTGACCGGCAGTATTTAAACAACCTTTAATGCACCCGGCTGAGGCGAAAGGGCAAACGTTATGCGTCCCTATTGTGTTAGCTGGTGCCAAAAATAATACATGTGTTTCTAAGCTATTTTTGGCTATCTTAAGGTTAGTTTTACCGTCCGAGAGTAGTTTTTTTACTACTTTATAGCTGCTATCAATTTGCGTGTTTTGTTGTTGTGTAGTGGCTGACATAAAAAATAGTTTTTTAATAGTTTACTTTTATTGTTTTATTTGTTTCAACTGATCTTAACTGAATTTCTACAATGTTTGGGTCAATTGCTTTATATGTATCAATTGCCTTTCCTATATTTTCGCTTTCTATAATTGTGGCAAAAATTAAGTTATTAACTTGAATGCCTTTACTGCAGTCAATTGCTTTAAAGGTTGATTGATCTTTAAACTTTGCATAAACTCTGTAATACATAAAAAATAGTTTTTTAATTTAGTTAGATAATTTTCCAGGCAATAAGGTTGACCAAAATAATAGCGGCGTAAATTGTGGCGGGGATCAATACTTTTTTCATTGTGTTTTGTTTTTAGTGGTGAATTAATACAACAAAGATAATAAACAAAAGTTAATAAACAAAAATTAATAAAGAAAAATAAAAGAAATAGAAAAATACTAACAAAGTATTGTGTATTTTGAATAAAAAGCAAGGAAAGTATGTCTATTTTGGATAGATTGAAGAAAAAAGGCTTTTATATTCGAGAAGATAAAAATAATAAAGGGTTGATACTTAACCTTTTTATTGAAGATTTTGTGCAATTTATTGAAGCGGCAAAAGATCCAACCGGGTGGGCAAAGTTCAGAATATATGAACGGGCAAAGGTTGACCACGAAAAAGGTTTCACGCATAATATGGAAGCAATACTAAAAACTGAAAAACAATAATCTTTCACGCTTGAAAATTCAACATCTATCATGATGAAAGACGCAACACTTGACAAACTTATTGAACAACGCAAAGGGAAGCATGGCGGCGCTCGACCTGGAGCCGGTAGAAAACGGAAGATGGAAGAACACGAACTAATCGAGAAACTCTATCCAATGGCCGACAAGGCCTTTCAGGTATTGCGGCAAAAGGTCGAAGAAGGCGATATTAAAGCGCTTCAGATCTTTATGCAATACTTTGTAGGTTTACCAACTCAAAAGATTGAGAGCAAAATCGAAGGCAACCTAAATAACGTTGCAGTCGAAGTGGTGCGCCCTCACGAACTGGAAAAGGTAGCGTAGCCGGTAGGGTGGGGGAGGGGCAAGGCAACGTAGTGGCAAGGTAAGGGAGTGGCAAGGCAAGGGAGTGAGGATATGGCAACAACATATTATATAAAATTGTCAATTTAACATAAGATAAACTATAAGAACGAAAGCGGCCGCACACGATGGGGAGGGTACTTTACAAAACCGAAACCGACCGAGGCGGGGGCAAACCGCCCAAATGACAACCACCAAAACACACATATAAAAAACCACTATACGATGACCCCCCTTTTTGGTACACTTTTTCGACTCGAAAACTAAAACTCGAATTTTTTTTTTACTATGGAAGCCAAACTCCAAACTAACAAGGTCTTTGAATTATTGATGGATAGTGATAAACGCATCACGGTGATGCAGGGAGGCTCTCGCTCCGGTAAAACTTATAACATCCTCATTTGGTTCATCGTAAAGTTATTGCAAGAGAATGGCAAGACCTTAACGATAGTTCGCCAATCGCTTCCAAGCATAAAGGGTACGGTCTTGAGGGACTTTATCGATATACTTGGTAGACTTGGGATATATGATGAGAACAATCACAATAAAACGGATCAGATTTACGAGATGAATGGCAACATCATTGAGTTTGTCTCCGCAGATCAGCCACAAAAGATTCGTGGTAGGGCGAGGGATTATTTGTTTTGCAATGAGGCCAATGAATTGAGTTATGATGCGTGGATGCAACTTATTATGCGTACCGAGGGTAAGATAGTGATTGACTACAACCCTTCTGATGTTTCGAGTTGGATATACGATATGGTTATCCCACGTGATGACTCCGATTTTTATATCACAACATTTCGTGACAATCCATTTCTTCCAAGGGAACTTATTTTGGAGTTGGAGAGGATGAAGGATGCCGACCCTAACTATTGGCAAGTGTATGGCTTGGGCGAGAGGGGGTTAAGTCAAGATTTGATATATACGCACTACAAGACTACGGAGAATTTTCCCGAGGATGGTGAGGTGGTCTATGGTCTTGACTTTGGGTTCAATGTACCAAGTGCAATGGTGAAGGTGG
>Ga0208644_1000994_pt1 | contig 24515 bp, 35 predicted proteins | sample VirMetDEL_Nov_18_FD_184517 | JGI IMG/M metagenome (GOLD analysis project Ga0208644, IMG submission 184517) | Aqueous microbial communities from the Delaware River and Bay under freshwater to marine salinity gradient to study organic matter... | ecosystem: Environmental > Aquatic > Marine >...
CGACCAACTGCTCTACGTTAAACGCTGTCTCTCCATCCTTTCCGTGATCGAAAGCGTTTTCGATTTCGGTATTCTGCTCGCTCATTCTCGTTACCTCTCTCCTTTCGGCTCTGTGAATCCGAGCGTTTCACGTACCTAAATTGCGACAACAATGCGCCAAACGTGATCCATTCGACGCAATTTGGCACGATTACCGATTCCATCCACGACGAATCTCCTTCCAATGCTTGCCATCGGTTCGCTCGATTAACACGCACCAATCATTATCGTCGTATGTTCCGTTCGATGCTCTGTAGCGGTGGCAACTGTAATGCATCGCCCGAAGCTCTTTCATCGCTATCCGCAACTGTTCGCGGGTAATGTTGAATGACGGCACAGACAATCCACGTTGAGGCGTGTAAGCCTGCTTGTCGGAGTCCCAAGTACCCACTGAGTAAAGAGGACGTGGAACAAACGATTCCACCAAAGCCGGACTTGCGGCGTTTTCGGTTGTTGTCATGTCTTTCCTTTCCGGCTTGGTGAATCGAATCGTTCGTCGTACCTAAAACTCCCGCTTGCGGAATCGAACCGCAATTGACACCGTTGAACGTCTAGCCTTTTGGCTCGCTACTTGATTCGCGATGCGGTCTGCCAAACCGCTAGGCATCATTCCAACTCGGGCAAACCCATTGCCAAGAACGGGCATACTACCCAACTCCAACAAAATGACTGTGTTCGCGGTGTCCGCACTTGCTGCAACACTGCTCGACACACCAACCTAAACCGTACTTTATCCAATAACTGCCGTCGTATTCGTGCTGACACTGCTCTGGAGCGGACGACGAACAATCGGATAAACCGAAGTCGCGGTCTGCGTCTTTCTTTGAATCCATAATCTCTCTCCGCGACTCGGTTATCCGTAACGTTCGTCTTAATGGATCGGGCAGGATTCGCACCTGCTATCGTACATTGCCGGTGGCATTGCAGACACCTCGCGTAACACTCCGCAATCGATTTAGCAAAGACGACTCCTAGTCATAGGTGTCACTGTCCACGCCGCCGATCCTCGCAACTTTGCATCAGTTGCCGATGGACGTACTTTTTTGGAGTCCTTAACGTCTTTGACTCTTATAGCGGATTGCTCCGCAAAGGATCGGGCAGGATTCGCACCTGCTTGCTACTGTCCACCGAAAGCCGTAGCTGGCAAAAATTAGTGGCTCGTATCGTGGTTATCGCCACGCCGCCTGTGTAGTTGTATCACCCTAGCTCGCCAATCTTCGCCATCAACTCGAGCGACTCGTCTTGCTCGTATTCATCGCCGCTCATGAGCCACGCTCGATGCTCATCATTAACGCGGCCATGCCAGATGCCGTCAGCCGTCTGGAAGAATACCTCGGCCTCTGCCCCGTTCTTGCACCGATAAACGCCAGCACTGATTTCGCTCGCATTACTCGCCATCTTTTCTCTCCGCATAAACGCAACATTCAACTCGCTCAGCTGTCTCAGTCCAGTACTTTCCTGTGTACGACGCATAGCACCAAATCTGCCGATCGTCGCGCCAAACCACTCCTGTCAGGCTGTCCTCGAGCGATCGTAATAGCTTCGATACGTCTGGCGTCTGCGTGTGTATAAGCGGAGCTGATCGCTTGAGTCCTTTTGTGCCGTAGTGCGACTGCGGTCTCGCAAAATGAAACTGAGCGCCGAGGATCACAGGACCGTCAAGCAGAGGCTTACCGCCAAAGGCAGCTGCGGCCATAGCTCGTACCTCGGCCATCCATGGTCCGGACTTCTTGTTTGAGTCCATAGCGTACGTCGCCACTCGTCCGTTAGTCATCACCGGCTTGCCGCCGCGATAGATCACCATCGCGTTTTTACTACCGCGTTGCTGCGGCCTGCCGTAAACCGTAAACTGCACTATGCAGTCGTAGATTGTCTGCGTAACAGGATTCCAAATTCGTTTCTGCCGTTCCATTGCTGCAACCCTCCTTTGTTAGCCAACTGCCTCGGGGATCTTCTGAAAGATGAGATTTTGAACTTCACTCGTTCCGTTCAGTCTTGGCTGCTGGCTGCGATCTGGCGAGCAAGCAATACGCACTGGCACTGGGTCAACCACCTGGCCATTGACTACAGCCGCAGTCGAAAGCCCAGGCAATGCGTCACAAGCTCCACCGCTTACGCCACCAGCTGCAAGAGCGCCGTACGTTTTCAAGAAGTCGAGCCGAGCCCATTTCTCCGACTCTGCATCGCCGAGCCGTTGCAGGAACGACGGCCAGCCACCCAGACTGCGGATCGTTGCGTTAATCAGCTTGTCGGCAAAGTCGATGTGCTTGTAAGAACCAAGCGGCACAGCGACGATCACGTCCGACCATGCAGCTATGGCTCGCTGCTCGCCTGTTTGCTCGCCTGCCAAGCGTCTAAGCTCGACTGGGCGAGGCAGCCGATCGGATGACCGTATAGCCGAGGCTATCGCATGCTGTACGCTCTCGAGCGAAAGATCGTTGAGGCCGAGCCAGTAGCCTAGCAGCGTAGGCTTGGTAGCTTGCACGCCAAAGGTCTCTAGCATCGCTCCCATCGCGATCGAGAACGGTATCTTGTCGTCTGGGTCACGCATCGCCTACAAACTCCTCAATGGCTCGCTGTGTGCCTGCTACGCGAAGATCGGCAAAGGTTTGCCTATGAGCATTGGATGAGCCGCTTAGCTTTGCAGGTGGCCTGTAGTCGGCCTTCAGCCCCTGGTAGCCGTTGGCTATGCAGAACTCCAGGGCGTAAGCAAGATGCTCCGCGCTGTCAAAGTGCTTGAGCAGCTTGCTGGTATTGGCAAAATCCTTGATTGGCTTGCGAAGCGTATCCCGCCGCATCGCGGTAAATTGCCCAAGAAGCTCCCGCACTGCTGGCGAATCCAGATGATGGGGAACAATCCACTCCTCCCCCTTGCATCCCCCTCCTAGGTCTTTGTCCTTGTCTTTGTCTTTTTCCTTGTCTTTGTCCTTGTCTTTGTCTTTGTCTTTATCCTTGAGGGTATCTAATACCCTATCGGATACCCTATTGGATACCCTTTCCGACAAACCGTGCCTTTTCAGGCTGGCATAGACCGGACCATGAGCCCGGCACTCGCCGCTGAGCGTTCCATACTGAAACTCGATAAAGCCAACGACCCAATACTTACCCTTAGAGACCCTTTCAATCCTGCCGTCGCAGTGCGCCAGAAATTGTTCCCAGTCGATCGCAGTGCCGATCTGGAAGTCTGCTAGTTCAGTATCTAGGTCGATGATGCCCGCTGGATCGCAGTTATCCAGCACGAACAGCCAGGCAAGCTTGAACTCGGGACGCAGTGCCCGGAACCACTTGTCTCGCCACTTATCAGATTCCGTAAACCTTTTAGCCATCTATCGCCTCGTTTCCTTACCGCGATCCTAGAACAACGTCATCTGCTCGCCATCGCTCGCAAGCTCCCAAACGTGTATCGGTCGGCCATACTCGCCTATGACCTGCTCCGCGCACTTCCTCAGCCAGCCTCCTCTGGTTAGATCGGAGATCGCTCGTCTCACTGAAGTGATCGGAGCGTGCGGCAGCACCGCTAACTGCACATCCTCTGGGCTCAGCCGAGCTGGGAACCTAGATCGAAATAGATTCAGCACCGCCGCTTCTTGGCCTTTGGCGATGCGCTCGTACTCTGTGCGAGTTGCCGCGTCGATCGGTGTAGTCGAGTGATACATTTCTACTCCTCCCAAAAGCGAGCTGGCCTAGCAAGTTGCAGCTTCTCTTGAAAAACCTGTCGGTCCGTCTCCGAAAGGTTTTTGTTAGTGCCTAAAAACATTCCGAGCCAGAACGCACAAAACATCGCATCACAAATCTCTGGTGCAGCCTCCGGGTAATACTGGTCGATGAACTCCTCGAACAGGCCGCGAATGATGCACTGCCGATCTATCACGCTAGTCTCCAACGGCAACCGGTTCTGCCTGCTCAATCATGCCAGCCAAGCGATCAGCTAGCACATCCGTTCGAGGCTTGGTGTCTACCGGCTGACGCTGCACAAACTCGATCCGCTCGATGTCCTCGACTGAGACCGCGCCGAGTACGAGGTCTGGCAGAAATCTGCGACACCACTTGGTAGCGCCGGTATAAAAAAGCTTTTGCTCTGGATCGCTCGTCCACATCTTCTGGTCGGTCTTGACCTGGCCGACCACGATGCGAATAGCTTTGACGCCGTTAAGCTGTAGATCCGTAGCCGCCTCTGCCTTGCCTGTCTTGACGTAATCTCGCAAAAGCTGCTTGTCGGCCTCGGTGAGCCGATGATCTGAACCGTAGACCACAGCCGCCATCTTGTCGCCAGCCCCGTCATAAATCACTTGCAGGCCGTCGATCAATCCGCCGTGAGCCTGAGCCAACGCGGCGTACAGCTTGCCTTGAAAGCCGATCTTGCCATGGACGCTATAAGTCTCTCCAGCCACCATCTGCGCGCTCATGTTCCACTTCTGCGCCATCGAGACTAGGCCGATGCAAGTGGCCACCGTCTCCTGATCCGTTCGACCAACTAGGTGCTTCGGAGTCCAGCTCGACTTTGCTAGCGCCGTCGCTTCACGCTGGGCCAGTTCCCAGTTTGTCTTTTGCAGCTCGGCCTCCGCTGACAGAACGACTGATGTGCCTACTGGTGCTGCTGCACCTGGAACGATACTCATTTCTTCCCCCTTGGTTTGATTACCTGAATTTGACGATACGAACTAGCTTCAACCACATAAGACTTCCTCTGTCGCTCTAGGTACGTCAGACGCGTTCCATCAGGCAAAACGCCTTCCTCGGCATCCCCTAGAGCAAGCAGAATTTGCGAATCGACTCCCTCCAGCTGATCTCGCAGCTGCTTTTCCTGAGACTTGAGTTCGGCTCGATGCTCAAGTAGCGACGTATGGACTGCCGACAGCTCGATGGTCTTACCAGCCTGCTTGCGCAGCCGCTTGACAACGCTCAGCTCTGGCGGTGCCTTTAGCTCAGGCTCAATGCCTCGAACTATGTGCTTGTCCCACCAGTCCACCAGCATCGAGGTCAGTTGGCTTGATAGGCGATCCGACTTCTCCGCCTGAAACTTGACAACACCTCTACCAGCGATGAGTGCGTAGAGATACGCGATCTCAGCGCCGGTACAGATAAGCTGAGCGTGAAGCTGGCATAGGTAGTAGTCTGGCACCTGATCGGTCAGCGCGTCGCCCCAGTCGCCCATCACCTTGCCAATCAGGCCGGTAGTCTTTGCTTCGACCGGCTCACCGGTCGCTACCACTCTGGCGTCGAGAGTAGCGGCCAGCGGAAGCTCTCGATGAACTACCCGCACGTTCCGCTCTAGCTCGCCTAGCTGATCCTCCGCCACATCAAGCACGGAAGATTCAAACACCTGTCCTGCTCGAGTCGCCTCGTTGCCGGACCAGCTCGAAAGCTTGCCTGTCTTGTCGGCCCAGACTTCCCAGGCCGATTGCCAAGGGCTGATGCCAAGAATCGCAGCCACGTCGCTCGCACCGATCGCGCCGCGGCGATCCTCGAGCCACTTGTCTCGATTGTGTGGCTCAGCTTCCTCTCTGACGTCTACGCTCATTCTCGCTCTTTCCTTCGCTTAATTTCTTCTCTATTCACTGGCACAGACTTAGGTGCCTCAACGCCAATCACGACCCGCTCAGCGCTAATCTTCGTTACCGTTAAAACGATGTTTTCACCGATGACGATCTTCTCGCCAGCTTTGCGACTCAGTACCAACATTTGCTCATTCCTTGAGTGAGAGAATCAATCCATGAACTAGAGAGTTACGATGTCAACTTCAGGCTGCGGCTGCTCAGATGGCGACCAAACATCCCAACAAAATTTGATTTGCCACTCAGAATCGACCAGCGTGTATTCGTGATCGTTCCCCTTGTGAACTACGAACGCTGCGCGGCCTTTGAAATGCTCAAACGCGCTGATGCACTGTCCAAAGCCAATCTGCATACGAACGCCAAACTCGCTGTCGTAGCTAACGTGCAAAAGCTCTGGCACGTTTGGGTTTTCTTCGAGCCATCGAGCAACACGCTCAAGGCCCAAAGCGAACTCTCTGGCTCGCTCCTGCCGCGTCTTCTCAATCACCGCTACTTCCATCACAGGTCTCCACTAAACTTCACCGCGAAACGGTCGCGGCCACCGGCTTAACCGATGCTCCTGCACCGGATGAAAAACTATCTCTTTGCGTAAATCTCCACGGTGACCGGATTGCTAGGTTTGCCACCGCCGTGATCCGCAGCCAGCAACTTCCCCTGCGCAACCCGACTTGCGTCGGTCGTCTTTCCGTTTGCAATGCTGCGCATCGTCGCCCTATAGCAGCGCTCGTGGCATCCTCGAACGACTCTTTTGCCGTCGAGCGGCCCTAGGCACGCAACGCACAGTTTCTCGGACCTGGCTTTTGCGATTCTTTTTTTGGCTTGCTGATTCACGTCTACCACCTGTCCTGATCGAAAAGCATGGTCAATCCACGCAACGGCAACCAAGATACCGAAGCTCCATAATGGTGTCAAGCGTAGCGTCCATTGTGGACTCAAGACTAGCGGAATCTATGGATTCCGAGGCAATTGCAGCATAGGCCCTTGCCGTGGATGCCTTCGTGGACAAAGATTCCAACATGGATGTAGAAGCAATCGCACGTCAGGTGGAGAAGTTGGCCAGGGAGCTAGCCGTTTTACAAAGAATGGTGAACGAAGGAGTCCCCACGTTTCCAGATGAGAAACTTGCGATTGTCGCCTCAAAGGTTTGCCTGAATTGCAACAAGCCGATTGGTGAAAGCAGAGAAGTTCGAGGGTGCCATGAATACTGCTACAAGCAAATCAAGGCATCACTAAACAAAGGAGAAATGACGGAATTTCAGGCGATTCAGGCTGGGTTGATCTTGCCCAAAGAGACGGTTGGCGGGAAACGTTCATCCGAGACGCAGCTGGCCCAGGTGCTGGACAAACTGAGAGAAGATATGCGCATTTTAGGCCTGTCTAAAAAAGATGACCCTACGCGGAAAAGCGGCGATGGTGGCAAACGCCGCAAGCCAAAAGCTGCTGAGGAGTAGCCTCGACTCGCACTACGACAGGTTTCTTTCCAAGCCTTCCGTATAGCCTGCCCAGTGCGAACGCGGTGTCCTTGTCGTACGACTGCCGTAGCCAGTGCTGATTGCCGTCAACGCTGAACCGAATTACATAGACTTTGATCATGGCGTGCCTCCAGTTTTCTTTGTTTTGTAGCAAAACAGTTAGTTTTCAGTCGCGCCGGACACCTTTGGTCACCGCCAAAAGATTTTGCTAGAAACCAGCCACTTGCCACACAGACCGCCTTCTGTAAGATAGGTCTCGCTTAACCGTTCTCTTGCACCGGCTCACAGGATTTCGAGCCAGGTGCAGCATGCTACTTAAGACCAAAGACGTAGCCGCCCTGCTTAACTGCGGGGAAACTACCGTTCTATCTTTAGCTCGATCTGGGCGTATCCGCGCATTGAAGGTGGGATCGCATTGGCGGTTCGACCGGCGTGACGTTGAAGCCTATCTGCGGCGATCAGTCTTTGAGCCATCCGAATCCGTTCAGTATCTACCGCAGCTCCCTCGCGTTGCAGCTACTCCCGGCCTCCCGCTGCTTGAGCGTTTCTGTGCGAGGAGGGGCAAGTCGTAAAACTCTCACCCGTGGCCGTGAGGGGATGTATCGCGGCAAGCCCTGGCTCCTGGTCCTATCGTCGGCAGCGCAGCGACGGGGCGAACTGCGTGGTTTTTATCTTGGGTTGTTTTTAGTCTAGAAAGAAAGGTTTGCTATGAATGTGATCGCGAAAACGAAGGCCGCAGAAGATCTTGAGCGGCTGGAAACAGAGATCAACACCGAAGCGTTTGAGGCGTTCTATCACATCGGCCAAAAGCTACTGCGAATAAAAACGGAACGCCTTTACGAGTCGGCAGGGTTTACGTCATGGGCGTCTTACTGTGCGTCAGGACGGATTGAGTATCAAAAGAGACATGCAGACGATTTGATTCGTGCTGCTGATTTGAGACCAAAACTGGGCGCTACCAGCGCCCATGATTGGAGCGTCAAAGAAATGTTGGAACTTTGCAAATGCGAGACTGACAACGACGCTAAACGTGTGGCGAAAAAGGCGATCGCTTATGCGAACAAAACCGGCGAACGAGTGACTGCTCGCTTGATTGCTGAGATTCGGGACGGAGTGGAAGAAACAGGCCGCGCAGTAGAAAAGCACGATAAGCAACTGGAGGCCGCCTCTCTCGAAACGCATCTCACCAAGCTCGCAGACATTCTTGTCGACTGGCGAAAATCGCTTGAGCAAATTGCCTCTGAGCAATGGGATGAGATTCCGACACGAGTTTTGACGCGCGTCAAACGTGAAGCAGAATCTCTACTCTCTTTTTTGAAGGATTAGTGTTATGGCTATTACTCCGAACGCATCTATGTCAGATGTTCTGCAAGCCGCAGGAGTTGAAGTTGATCCGCGAGGAAACTACCCAGCCAAGCAGCACCGAACATGCCTGCACATGGCTGCTCTGTTTGCAGCGGTAGATTCAGCATTGCGTGCCAAGGATAAGGAGATCGCCAGACTGCAAGACTCGCTTGCCGCGTCCTATCGTGACAATAGCAAGCTGGCGGCAGACAAGGCGGAACGGGTCGAGGAGATCGGCAAGCTTCGGCTTGATAAGGTTCGTGTTGCCCTCGAAAGCAACCCGCATCTATCCGAGATCGAACGAAGAAGGCTTGTTGGTTAAAAGGCCCGTGCCGACAGGCACCTTACGGTGAGACAGGCACCACAGACTAACGCAGTGCCCGGCTGCGTCCTGCCGACCGGGTTTTTTCACCATACACAGAACGCAAAACGAGCGGTAGGCAAAATCCAAAGGTTTTTAGGAGTGTACCAACCCACCTCCATCGCCGACTGGACCGACGCCGAGCTGCTGGAGCTATGGCTTGAGCGGGTCGCAATTCGCCTGATGCCAGTTGAGCATCGGGTAACAACTTTGGGAGAAGTCCGCCAGGCTGAGTATCTGGCAGCAAAGGAAGTACAGCGCTGGGTTGGAGGTCGGCACTTGCCAGACGAGATCAGGGTCGCATTAAGGAAGTTTCGATAGTGAACCATCTCACCACATTTCGCCAACAGCAGACCGCCAAGCTCCGAGAGAAGTGTAGGAAGCTTTGGCAGGCCGGTATGCCGATCACCGAGATCGCGGAGACGCTAGGCGTCGTCGTCTCTACGGTCCACAACCACACCCGCGATCTCAAACGCACTCGCAAGACGTTTTCAGGCCGCAAGGAGCGGGTGAATAACCCATGGCTTGACCCAGAGGACGAGGCCAACGTTCAGCAGTTCTACGTTCCGCCACCAGAGGAGATCATTCGGCTGAAAGCTGTCCTGCGAGCCAAGCGGGAGGCCGATGACAGGGCAAGGGAGCCGAGGATCTAGCTGTTGAATTTAAGAATCGATTCAGCCGGTTTCGGAAGAATCGGAATTGCTTCTTCTGAAACCGTCAGTCTGCAACTCAATTGAGACAGAGTTACGCATGAAGAGCCAGCTAAAATCAAGAATTGCCAGCTCGTCAGGTCCTAAAACTATTTCGAAAGAACTTACTTGCTTCGTCTGAATGGCGGATTGAATAGGATCGGCTTATTCGTTTCATCGTCGCCGTAGTATTTCAATCGGATCTTTCGAGCATTGCCCAAGAGTTGCGAGAGCAAAACTGATCCGTCAAAATCAGAATCGCTTTCCCGATCTTGGTCCCTTTCGTTGAAGAAGTTATTCGATCGCGTCGGCCATTGGTTTGGATAGCTTCGGATAGCTTCGGATTCCGAAGCTACAAAATTGGCTGCTTAACTACGCTTAACTATTTGGTTAAGCCGTTGTTCCTTCAAAAAGCACACTAAACAGCCACGCTTAACCAAATGGTTAGCCATGGTTAAGGTAGTAGCAAAAACCGCCACTACCCCCGCTGTAGAACTATGCACCCGTTTCGTGCGCTGTTTCAGTAATGCAGGTGAAACGCACAGACAGAGGCGCGCTTGGACAATGAAATTCCAGGGACAAACGCTCCGGGAAATTTCAAAAGCGTTTCACAAATGCACGGAAAACGGTGAAACAGTGAAACGGTGAAACGGCATTTTTGTCGAACAGGTCAGACGATGCCTATCGTTCATGAACGTTCACGGCTTGCTGTTGCTCAGGGAACTTCGGGGAACTAAGTTCGAGTTCCCTGAAATTCCGTTTCCTTTTTAGTCTAAGTCGCGTACCTCCTCGCCGCCGTCTTAGCCGCCGCCTCTAGCAAGTGCTGCCGGTGCTGATCGAGGTGACCATACCTCGAGGCGACCATCCTGGTGTCGGTGTGGCCAAGCAGGGTGGCTACCGTGGCGATATGATTTCCGGCGAGCAGTGCGTCGGTCGCAAAGGTATGGCGGTAAGAATAAGCAACTGTTCCCTCTGGTAGCTTTAGTCTCCGCCTCAGCTTACGCATCCGTTTTGCCACCGTATCCTTAGTCCACGGCTCGCCGTCCGCATTGATGAATAAATGCTCGCTTGGCTGCGACAATAGAATCCTCGTAAGCGTTTGCAGGCATGGTGGCAAATAGACCACCAACTGCTTGTTCGTCTTATGGGCTGTCTTATGCCTTCTAAACGTCCAAACCGACGCATCGGCTGAAACATCGTCCTTGGTGACATCTCGCAGCTGCTGTGGCCTGGCTCCGCATTTAAGGCCAATCAAGTACAAGGCAAAAGACTTGTCGTCCGCGCATTCGAGCTGATCGGTTACCATCTGCGTGTGAGCCTGCTGGCTAACCGTCTGCTGCCGAGGAGGCGACTCCTGTACTCGATAGGCATAGAGCGGATTGCGGCTAATCCGGCCAGTTCCATGAGCCCAGCGGAATACCCTCTTAACCGCTGCGGCTGCGTCTCTGCGTGTAGATGGAGCCCAAGGCCGAGGATCGCCTACGGAACCATCCTTGCGAGCCCTGCCAGGCTTTGATTCGGCCAGCCAGACTGCGACCAGCCCAGGCGTTACCTCGACCGCCGCCATGCGCTCGGTAAACGGCAGAAAGCTAGCTATGTAGTAGCCGAGCTGGTTGAACTTGACTGGTGCCATCAGGTGCTGGTGTTCCTGCAAGAACGCCTCCGCCAGAACCGCAAACGATGAGCGATCGCTGACGGCGTGAATCTCGAGCATCTGCCCCCACATCTTGTGGGCCTTTTCCTCATCCGGATCGAGCCGCAGCATCCGGCCAGCTTGGTCTTTGACGTACCAGCAAGAGTGCGTCTTTCGATAGAACGGCTTCCGCATAATTAGTCCCCCTTGAGAGACAATGTTATGCTGCTAGAGGCCGACACGTTTGGTCCTGGCACCGAGATTGGTGCCAAAAGTTGAGCGGGCTGGTGCCAAAATGGTGCCAAGCCATCCGTCTCATTTTGAGAAAACAGCGTTTTTCCCGGTGCTTTTCAGTGGAGCGGAGGGGAGTCGAACCCCCCGGCCTCTACATTGCGAACGACGTTACGAAACCAAAAAACTGAGTTTTTCCAAGGTTTTTTGACATTCGTAGTCGCGTAATGGCACCAAAAACACGCCGAAAGTACCCTGCTTGGTGCCAAAATGGTGCCAAGGTTTTTGGAGCCAGCAATGTACGAGTACAGCGTCGAGCTGATTCGCGTTATCGACGGCGATACGGTTCACCTAATGATTGACCTTGGCCTCGATGTCAAAGTGTCTACCAAGTGCCGCCTGTTCGGCATCAACGCGCCAGAGATGAACACTCAGGCCGGTAAAGACGCCAAGGCGTTCCTGGCCGAGCAGCTAGCCAGGCGAGACAAATGGACGGCAAACACGATCAAGGACAAGCGTGAGAAGTATGGGCGCTATCTGGTCTCGCTGACCGATCCGCTTGGCGTGTTTGAGTGCGTCAACGACTCGATGATCCAGGCGGGTCATGCGGTGCGGTATATGGCCATTTAACATTCCACTCTGCCTGACGTTCAGTGCAGCCGCACGGCAGGCCGATCTTTTTACTCAAGGCTTTGAACTGCTCCCCTCCAAGCATCGCGGCGTACCGTGCTACTGTATCGCCTACGCCTTTATCTTCGGGCGACTTGAAGTAGGAAACCAGACGCACCCAGCCAGGCTGTCTGTCGTCCTGACGCTGTACAGTTGCGGACTGCTTATCAACAGCAGCACCGCAGACGCAGTGAGGCTCAGGCACTCCAAGCATTACAGTTCGACCGCAGCTGTGGCATGTAACAATCATGAGAAATCGAACGTTGCATCAATACCGCAAGGGTTAACCAGCGGAGTCAGTGATACGCTTGTCGGTATGTCGTTCAAGTCATCGGTGTAAATGCCACGGTACTTGCCGTAGTAATACTCGGTGACGTAATCGTAGTAACCAGCGGCTGGCGTGTCATCAGCGGCTAGCGAGGTAGGAGGCGTGCAATCAAACACCGAGGTTGGGTGCAGGTCTGCCTTAAAAAGCTCCGCATACGAATACGTTATATCGTCACCAAAATCGAGCGTCTTGTCTGTTGAGTCGTACAGGGCTGTTGTTGATCCGTTTTGGTAGATTAGCCCTCCAGCGTATGGGTCGTCGAGGTAATAGTCTGCCGTATCACATTGACAAACCTTAGCACCACTAGCGCGAGCTAGTGTTGCAACAAGGTACTCTGCCTTCCATCTTTTCACTCCAGATACCAATTCAGCGTACAGCGAGAACGTAGCGTAACTGACGTACTTATATCCGGCAGCACATCCAGTCGTGCCCATGTTTGCTCGCCAAATACCCTCGAAGTAAAACGGGAACGTGCAACTAGCCCCGGTCGTCACAAAAACGTAGCCATCGGAATCGCACTCAAGTGCCGTTGCTGAGTCGCCGCAAGACGTTGTAAAGCCGCCTGTGACAAGATTGCCTGACTTAGTGGTTAGCGTCGTTCCGGTTATCTCGTAGCTGGTAAATTTCGCTAGCAGATCGTTCCAAGCCTCCTGACAAGCAGGACCGCAGCATAGGCAGCCAGGATTGTTTTTCTTAAGTGCCACGTTAGCACCTTTCAACAATTACAACCCACAGGCCAGCATCGTTTCGCATTGCGATGCCCCAAGCATTAGCGGCCACTGCTCCAGCTGCGTTGTAAACAGTCACGCTCGAACCGGACGACAGTACGCCAGAGGTCGAGCTTGTGTAGGTCGTGCAACTAGCCGAGCCCATAGTTGAGGTTCCAGTATTGAACGCGGGGATGCCGCCAGCCGGAGCCTTGAAGTGCATTAGCGTGCCGAAGTCGGTCAGCATCACTCGAAAGCAACCCGTAGCAATGTCGTCGGCGCCGACTACGGTAAACTGGCCAAAGCCTTTTGTCAGATACCACTGTCCGCTTGTTGGAGCCCAGCGATCCCCAAGCGTAACCGTTCCAGTGTCTTTATATGCCCGAAAGACTGGCCCACTCTGCGCACAACCGTAGCCGCTAGCCTCAATCTCGTAGTGGCCGTTGAATAGGTACAGCAAACCACCCGACGCAGGCTTTTTGATTTTAATGTAGTTTTGCCCGTCCTCATCCACGGCGCCATCGACTTGCATGCAGGCATAGGGAGGAACGACCACCGACTCAGTGTTTTTGACTAGCACTGAGGCCGCGTCTGAGCTTGTGGTTCCGTGCCGTGGCTTGTGCTGGCGAAATCCGTTCTTTTTGAAGAACTGCAAGACTTCTTTGAGATCAGACACAAACTTGGCATCCAGCAAGTAGCCCTGCATCACGCCTCCAAGCAGTAGACGACTACCTTGCAAGCTGCCGTGTTGGCCTTCATGTAGAGCGTTAGTCCAGGCTCGCAGCGGAATAGAGCGATCTCGCCAGCCTTTAGGCGGCCTCCGTAGACGCCAGTCGCAAAGCCCCACTGAACGTAGTTGGTCGAGTCCTGGTTTTGCATGATCAGCCAACCTTCGTTGGTCAGCTCGGCAAAAGCGTTACTTTCCTCGGTCGTCCCAACGATCCAAAAGCCTGGCGTTGGCCCACCGCTGGCGGACTGGTCTATGGCTAGTGCCGCCGGTGCAAACGAAAAATTCGAGTTGCCGTTAGCCACTCGCAGCGATGCCGATACTGTTATTTCTGCTGCCATTCTAAAACAGTCCCAAAGCGGAGTATGGTAGAGAGTACGTTTTCTTTGGTCGCTCGATCCAGATAGCCTCGGCGGCATCGCTCAGCCGCGTGCCGTTAGCTGCAAGAGAGACTGGCTGGCTTACTGGCTCTTTGTTGCCATCGACTGCACGCACAAGCTTGGAGGTATAGCCGCTGCCGCCATTGGTAACGCTTACTGATGCTACGCGACCGCTAGAAATCGTCGCAGTCGCAGCGCCGCTTGTGCCGCCTGTGGTTGTCGTGATCGTTACTGTAGGCGCTGACGTGTACCCTCGACCGCCGCTGGTAACGACGATCTTCGAGATGGTGCCACCGCTGACGACTGGGTAGCCAGCCGCTCCGCTGCCTCCGCCACCGCTGAAGCTGATGTAAGTGCCGGTCCGTTCGTTCATACCTTCGTTGCGGTAGCGATACCACCAGGCTCGAGCCGGAACTGTGTTGTAGGGTATCCGAAAATCTATCTTGGCCGTTACCTGATAATACTGATAGGCGTTGTCAAGCACGGTTTGAGCGGTGAAGGTATCTAGGCAGGCGGTGCCAGCAGGCCAGATCGAACCAGGCGAGCCAAACGGATCTGAGTTAGTTGAGTCGAGATATTGGCTCAGCGTGTAGATGTTGATCGCTTGAAAGTTTCTGGTAACCGTCAGCGTGAAGTCCGATATGTCTTTGGTAAAACCTGTTACTAGGTCGCCGTTAGAGTTGCACAGCGGCAGGCCGTAAGCATCCGAGTCAACAGGCTCAGTTGTCTTTGTATTTGTCCAGCTCCATTCTGGCGGCTTGTTAATTGGGCTGTCCGTGCTAGACGTACCTAGCTCGCCTTCCCATTCCGCAGTAACCACGGACATGATGGGACCAACCGGATCGACAGACGTGCTGGTACAAAACACGCCAACCTTGCCAGGATAGACGTCTCGAACCTGCGGAACGCTACTGGCGAACAGTATGGTGTCGTTAGTATCGCCAGCGTCATGCAGCACTTGATAGGCCGTGGTGAACTTAGCCGTAAACGTTTTTCCGTCGGCGCTGCTGTAGCCACCGCTGCGTTTTGACCACATTTCCGTTACGCTTGAGACTGTCATACGCCCTCCGCCACTTGTAGAGTTACGGGAGAACTGCTGCCAGTTGCCGCTAAAATTTCGGCAAGCAGCCTAGTGGCATCTTCTTGTAGCTTGGCCTGCCGCTCCGCAACCTGTATCAAGCGAGCGTTTGGATTGCCGCTTCCTCTGGTCATAAGCCTGCCCTGCGTTGCCGCGATTGGCTCGGCGCTTGGCTGCGTTGGTTTCTGGTCTTCCTTTGGCTTGTTCTTTTCTTCGAGCTGTTTGTCTAGTAGTGCCTCGCGAGCCGCGATCTCCTTGGCTGCTTCTTCAGAAAGACCTTGCTGCTGGAGTCTGTAAGCTCGCGCCGCCTCCGCTCCCTGGTTAAGCAGGATCTCTTTTTCCTTTAGCGCCTCGTTTTCTTTTTTCTCAAGGTCGATAGCCGCCTGTCGCCGCTGCTCTGCCTTTTGCTCGTCTTGCTCTTTCGCTTTAAGTGCGTCTCGCTCTTTCAGCAGTCTTTCGGCTTCGCCTGTGTCTGCGGCTACCGTATTTCGTGCCGCGTCTAGCTTGCGACGCTCCTCCTCGGTCGCTTTCAGCCATTCCACCTCGTCCTTAAGGCCTTGGATGAATTGATCCGATCTATCAGCTCTTGCGTTTTCTTCCTTGATCTGAGCGATGCGTTTTGCACGTTCTCCGTGTGCTTCTCGCATGGCATCAGCTTCGTTGCGGTACTCGTCTTGCATGTTAGACAAGTCATCCAGCAACTGCTGCTGTGCTTTAAGCTCGCTCTCGGCCTCTCGGTTACCAAACAGGGGATTGGCGTTGTCAACTTGCTGCTGTGCCTGAGCTACTTTGCGGCGTTGCTCCGCGATCTTTTGCTCAAGACTTGCCGCTTGGTTGTCGAGTTCTTCTGCTCGAGCCTGCGCCGCTGCTTCTCTGTCTTGTGGATTTCTGACAAGCTCGACGTCTTCGCGCCCTTGTGCAAATCCCTTTTGCCTTACGCCAGCTAGGCTTTGAGATGCTTTCTGTGCTGCCTTATCGGCGCCCTCCATTTCGCGGCGCCACTTAGCAGCCTCGAAGTACCACTCGGCAATGCCATCGGCGATCTTATAGGTGACAATCGCTGCCGCTGCATAGATCCCTGCGCGCAAGGCTAACGCGCCCGCGCCGCCTTGTTTTGATACTTCAGAAAACGCAGAGATGCGTTCCGTTAAGCCAGCAAGCTCACCGGCAAACTGCCCTAGCGCTGTGCCTCCCAGTGAATTGGCAAAAGTGCCCACAAGCTCGGTTGTCGCTTTAGTCTTTCCGCCAACATCCTTAACCCTGTCTGCCATTGAGTCCATGGACTTGGCAGCTGCTTGTATCTTTGGCGTGGCCCGGTCTTCGGCCTGTATAAGGATGTTTACCGATTCCGCCATTTGATGTCGCTTTCAATTCTCTGCGAGGCTGCTTTATAAAACCTTGCCGCTTCGAGGAAAGTTGCTGATTGATCCAGGCTTCCGCCGCCGACAGGTGGCAAGCCTTCATGAAATAGGTTTATCGCCTCAATCGTGCTACGCATGCCGCTGCACATTTGATTGGGGCAGCCGTCAAGGATTAACTGCCCATCTGTGCAGTGATCGCACCCAACTCCGTGACAACTTGGACATTCGATACCGAACTGGCCTTTCCCAAAACACTCTCGCCCACAGCCGCTGCATAGCTCGCCCCAGTACAGCAGCGCCGCGAGCGTCAATCTTTTTTTTCGTCGTGGTCGATCCTGGTGTTAAACATGACAGACTGAAGCAATTCTCTTGCCTCGCTGTAGGTGAGATTTTCAAACTCGAACTCCGGCATATTCTCCGTGCGGACAATGTATTCCTTTAGGCAGTCGATCGTTCGCTTGAATAGCTCTGGCGTGCGAATGTCTTCTCCGTAGAGAGCGTCCAGCGTCTCGGCAATCTTGATCTGCCCACGCATACTCTGCGTCAAAGCGTAAAACGTTGGCCTTGGTGTTTTGTCCCTATCAGACTTGAGGACGATTGGATATTCGCGATCAGGTTCTAGGTAAATAGGCATCAGCTCGCAGCCGTAAAGGTGACGTAAAGACTTTGGTCTTGAGTGCTTGAGTTCTTGTTGCACGCAAACTCAATGTTGTCGATTGCTAACTTTTCTCGGTCGGCGTAGTCGATCTTAATAACTTGAGCCTTGGGGGCATCGAATTGAAGCATAGAGTTGGTTGGACCGTTGCAATGCAGCTCCAGTGCATACTCAGCCGAGGACAGCCAATAGCCCCAGCGATCTTGCGAGGCCACAGTCGTCTTCTCTGGGTCAACCGTCACCTTTGGGTAGCGGTTGGTGACGATGCCGCACAGATAGCCGCTTGAGCTTGATGGATCTTCCCGCATGGTGATGACGTTGCCTGCGTCGATCACTGCTTGCGAGGCAAACAGGTCAACGTTATTCCACTGACCAACGCCACCGCTCCAGCGTAGGTTGAGGTCGGTTGGATAGGTCGGCGCAAGTATGGTAGCGTCCGTCTTGCCTCCCCAAACGCCGGTAAAGTCCCATTCGATATAGGCAGGCATGCCAGCTCGCAGCGTCACCTTGAACGTACCAACGCAGCCGCTTAGTAAATGCCGCGTGCCGTTGACGTAGTGAGCAATCGTGAGCGTCTTTACGTTGCTGCCAGGTGCTTCGCTTTTTGGGTAGTAGACTTGCCCGGACTTAACCCAGCCGCAAGCCGGAAAAAACGTCTCAGCCCATGCTGGCTCGGTAGCGGTTCCGTCCCATTGCAAGTTTGTCCGAAATGTTGCCTTGCCTCGCCTACCGCCAGCAATCTGCGAAAGCATGTCAAAGCCGCCCTGGCCTTCTCGCTCCTCCATTGTGACTTCGGGCGTGATCTTGGCATCAAACACGTTGAACGCGCCGTCTGCACCGGCCAGAGTTTCAGCCGTACCAGCAGTGGTTTCAATCTTGGCGGCGAGTACAGAGACGCGGCTGAGTAGTGGCATCAGATGATTCCTTGAGCCTTGAGTAAGTTAAAGCGGATTCGCCGCTCGATCTGTTTAGTCAACTCGGTATTAGCTAGCGCCACCGCTTTATTGACTGTGCCTAGCTCTGCAAAAAAGTCGCCTGGTTTTGGTCCGTACAGTTGCTCAAGTGGCCCGCGATCTTCGCCCTTGCGTTTGTAAACACGGTCGCCCCATCGCTTCACCAAAAACGCCTCCGAGATCACGTTTCGCTTGACTTTCTTTCGCAGTTGCACTGTCACTCCACGCACCACGGTCAGCTTCGTCTTTTTGCCTTTGATCGTTCTTGTGACAGTTCGCTTGATTTCTTTTGGCTTGAAAAACTTAAGCGGTATGTTGTAGCCCTCGCCAATGCCAACAATCGCTTTCAAACTGTCTGCTTTTGCCTTGCCTTTTTGCTTAACAATCTTTCTGAGCGTTGCTTGCTTTAGCGGCATAATCCTGGACAAGTCCTTGGCCGTGTCCGCTGCCACTTTCTTTGCCACCGCATTGACTGCTGTCTGTAGCTCTCTCGGTAACCTTCTAGCCTTGTCGCCTAGCGACTGCTCAAGTCGTTTTATCTGGCCAATGTCAACGTTCAGCGTGATCATCCACGCACCGTGTACGGATCGCCTTCGTTCGTTCGGTAGCGTATGGCTAGCGGCACGTTGACGACGATCTGTCCTGAGTCTGTCTCTAGCAGCTCATGATTGAGCCACGCCGCGTCGATGGCAAAACCACCGAAGCTGTACCATGTATTGCTTGTGCAAACGACTTTGCGAACGTCCGCCGAGAATTGGTTTTTGAGCGTGTCACGCTCCTCGGTTGATGTTTCGCTTGGCATGTTGCGACAGCGGATGTTGAACACCGTTTCAAAGCAAGTCGCTGGCGGATTGCCAGGCATGCTTAGTGCGTCAATAATCGCCGTGTCGCCCTGCGAGACCACTACTTGCCAGTCTTGCGGTCTGTAGCTGCCGAATCGCTCGGGTGCCACTACCTCAGAGGCCATCGTGATCTCGCCGCCGTCTTCCAGTGCATCTAGCCGATCCAGCAGTTCGAGTCGGATTTCTTCGACTACAGCTAGCGGCATTGAAGCACCAGCATCCCTTCGTCTTGAACCAAAATCTCGGTGATGGTATGGCTGGTCGGCGACTTACCGTCTCTAGGGGGTAGAGTGATATAGTCGCCTCCCAGGTTTATGTCAGCGCTGCTAATCCCGCTGGTGCCGTCATTGGCAACATGCACCTCAAACGTGTTGAGAATGCCGCCAGCATCATCTCGCAGCGTGCTGTCTCGCATGACCACGCCAATGATCTGCCTTGAGCTACCTACGCGCGGGTAGTAGGTGATTGTCTCGCCAAAATCGCTGGCGCTACAAAACACCGTCAAGGCATCGTCTTTGATCATGTCATGCAGAGTCATAGTTACCGCTTGCACTGAACAGCGATGTAGTCAATCGTTACCGCATCGACGTTTGTGTTGGCAGCCTTTTGGATTTGAACGAACGGCTGGAGTGAGCCAGTTGCGTTGCTCATATCAAAGGTCGTGCTGCTGGCGCCGCGGACGCCATCGACGTAGAACTTGACGCTTGACTTGCCACCGGTGAAGTCGATCAAAAACCGCTTGTAGACGGTTGCTAGAGTCGAGCCAGTTGCCTTGTCATCCAGGTCGTTAACGTTGTCGTCGCTTTCGACATAGACGTTGGTCGTCGATGTGGCGCCAACCATTTTGAACTGAGCGTTGTTGGTGGTGCTGTCGGTGTTGTCATTGCGAGCCGACTGCAAGCCCCAGGTGATGGTCGTGCCTGAAGTGCAACCGCTGACCTTGAGGCGAAACTCAGCCCACTGCAAGTTGTCGATGTCAAAGCAGAGCTTGTCACCAAAATCCAAGCAGACGTTTTGGATTTCGCTAGTTGCTTCCAGCGTGATCGCCACCTCGCCCGTTGCAGATGGCGTGACCACTGCATAGGTAGGAGTGCCAGCCGACGAGGTGTCAGTGATTTTCCACAGAGCGCCTTCGCTCAAGGAAGTGCCAAAGGTCTGACCGCCGAAGAAATCTTCTTCAAAGGTCGCGAAGTCTTGAATACCGGCCATGATTATCGTTTTCCTTACTTGATTGGTGTGTCAGAAAGCGGCTAGCCAGAGCGACTAGCCGCGAGGTGGGATCGTTTAGAGTTAGGCGGCGTTCAGATACAGACCGCGCCAATCAATCGCCTTGACACCAAACGTCTGGCGAATCTTGTAGAGATAGGTGTCGTTCTTGATGTTCCACTCGCTCTCCATGACAGGGCTTTCTTCGCCGCTCAGGAAAGTGAGTTCAACCGTGTCGATCTGGGCAGGGTCAGCCGCCAGATACCACTTGGTCGAGCTGTTGGCATCAAGCTGAGGATCAACCACAACGGTCAGTGGCCGCGAGCCTGTTGGACCGTAGATGTTGGTTACGCCTTGGTTGTTGTTGCTGGCAGCGTATGACGTGCTGCTTACAAGCTCCAAAGCAGTAGCCGAGTAAGCCACGGGAACGATCAAGAAGCGTGGGATGATGTTGAGGACGGCATCGCTGCTGAGTCCCTTCTGAGTCATCATCTTGACGAAGCCTGCGTTAAGCGTCGTAACGCTTGGGGCAGCTGCGGCGCCGCTGGTGTTGTCACCGGAGGCGTGTGAGGAGGAGAACAAGGCGTAACCGTCGCCCATGGTTGGGTTGCTGGTCAGCACCTCATAAACCTTTTTGTTTTGCAGGCGACGCATGGCGTTGCCGTGCATTGCAGGCACGCGGCTAAGAGCGTCTAGGTCATCGTTCACCACAGTTTCCCAAGACACACTGAAGGACTCGCCGTACTTTGCGACGCGGTACGATTCCTTCGAGTCGCTCATACCTTTTTCTGGGTAGTCGTGACCCTCTGGGACTTCCTCGGGATTGGGAGCCTCGGAGAATCGTGTCCGGTAAAGCGTTTTGAAGTCCTCGGCGGATGTGCCTTGGCGAGCCCACATTTGCCAGGTGTACGGTGCTTCCTCGTAAGCAGCCAGCAAAGTCTTGTTTGCTGCATCCAGCAAAATGTTTGAGAAGCTGCCGGTCGTGTGGTAAGCGCTGAAGTCTGCGCGTTCCACTTTGTAGCGGCGTAATACGTTGGCATTACCCATAGCTGCCTGAGCGATTTCTACGTCGCTCATTCGGCTGACAGGTAGGCCGCTTCGCTCAAGACATGCGTGAGCAAGTCGCTTGAGGTTTAATCGTGCAAAGTCTTGCGAGCCGTCGCTTGGCTTGTCGCCATCGACAAAGATGCTTCGCTTGATGCCAGCGCCCTTGGCCGATCGCATAACCAGGCCGTCGAGAACCGCGTTGTGGAATTTGTCATCGCTTGAAGCGGTGACGCGAACATCGGCTCCAACCGACGTTCCGATAGGTTGGGTAGCCATACGTTCGATGATCCTTTTGTTGGCCGCTTCGACGCTAACGCCTGCGTCGCAGAGTTGGTCAGCAAAGGCGCGTTCTACCTTCGCGAGTTTGCACGATGCTTGAATGTCGCTGCGTCGCTTTTGGTCAGCCTCAAGAGCGCGACGGATGGCGGCTTCTGTGTCCGCTTGTCGCTTGGCTTCCATGTCAGAACCAGACATCATTTCGACCGGTGCAGGCTCGGCCATTGGCTCAGCGGCAGGCATTGCTTCGCCTTCGCCTTGTTCCTCTGCCTCGCCGCCAGATAGTTTTCCAACTACCCAGGCAAGAATTTGATTGGGGTCCACCATGCCGTCAGGCAGACCTAGTGCGGACAGTTGGCTCAATAGTGCCTCGTCCATTCTTTCTACTCCCTTCGTTAGGTCTGTCGTGTAAGACCTTCGGACCACGGAATACTCGTCCGCGCCCGTTGCGCAGATCGAAGCGTTGTATGGAGACCAGCGAGTCACGATCACAGCGGGACCAACGAGAAAGTCGCCGCTTGGCAGCTGGTATTGCTGACCGACTGGTATGAACTGGCTTTCGAGAACGTCAGCGCTGATGCTGAAGTCAGTGATATGACCCTCAGCCATCCGAGTAGCGACTTGCTGAGCGTCTGGATCGGATGCAAAGAACGTGTCGCCAACGAGCTTGTCGCCTTCGACGCGAATGTTGCGGATGCTACCGAAGATGTTGCGAACGGTCTTGTCGTCGTGACTATCGACGATGGGCAGCTGCGAGTGATTGGCCCGCATCTCAACGCCGCTCATCAGCAGCACTTCTCGGACAACGCATCTATGCTCGCTGTCGTAGCGCTCGACTGGGTTCTCAGAGGCGATCACGGCAGAGATGCCAGTGCCGAGGCTTACTTGACGCATTACCTGCGGACGACCACTGATGTGAGCAGGCATCTTGCCCTTGCGGTTAGCCATTGGTGGAGGCCTCCTCTGGCAGCGGGTTGTCGATAGTCCCGTCTGTCGCATCGGCCACGATCTTGTCGATGTTGGCTTGCGATAGACCGATCATTGAGAGCTGTGCAGATGCCAGAACTGGCGAGAGCGATCCGTCAGCCAAGCCGTTGAGAATGTCGTTAAGAGCCTTGCGATTGCGGCTGAACTGGAGGCGAGATAGGCCCATCCATTCGCCGGAACCAGTCGCAGCCTCGGCTTGATCTACGGGACCAGCAGCGCCGGTCTGGTTGGCCATCATCTGGCTGGTCTGTTCTTCAGGCGTCAGCAGGCCGAGCTTCAAGCGGAGCTTGCGTTCCTTAGCGGCCTGGTAATACGTTGCACGCCATGATCGACCGCGAGCCCCAAGCTCGTCCTGATAGGTAGACATGAACTTGGCGATCGCATCACTAGCGGCGTTCTGCTCGCTGGTTGGATCGACCCACTCCCACTCAGGCGGCTGCCATTCAACGGGTGCTACCTTGCGGCGAGCCTCAAGCAGCTCCGTCGCCGTTGGGAAGCCTTCCGCCGATACCAGCGCCGCGGCGTTGCAGAACTCGTCCCATACAGGCTGGCAGAGGTCATTGACGATCAGGTTCTGCCATCGCTTGTAGCGTGGCCGATCCTCGAGCTTTGATGTGCGCGATGATGAGTAGGATGTCTTTGAAAAGTCTTTGCTGACTGCCTCGTAGCTGATGCCTGTACCAGCCGCGATTCCTCGCAGCATTAGGTTGATCCAAGGCTCGCTAGCCGAGTTAGGACGGCCTGGGTTTATGGACTCGACCGACTCGCCTGGTCGCAGCCGCACCACCATAGCTGGCTCGAGGTAGTCCAGCGTGTTGCCGTTGTCGTCAACCGTATCCTCGCCGAACGGCGCTGACAGGCTACCGATGGGAGTCTCGGTTTTGATCGCTACCCCAAAGCAAGATGCTACAGCCGAGGCCTGGATCTCGTTGTCGATATAGACGCCGAGGTCTCGGTTCGTTGACATCACTGGAGCAAACCAGGAGATGCCTCGAGACTGGCCGACGCGATCCTTGCGATAGATGTGCCTGATCTCGCTAGCGTTGACTCGCTCGGGTGTTGTGTTGCGAGTGATGTACGGCGAGTTGGGATGCTCTGGGTAGATCCAGTAAGCGATTGGCCGACCCTTGTCGTCTAGCTCAACGCCCCGGATGATGCGGTTACCAGTCTCTCGAGAGATCCGAGCCGTATAGGTATCTCTGTCGAGTGCCAAACGATCGGCCTCGATCATTTCAAGAGCCAGCGGGACAGGCCTGCGGATGCCTCGATACTCTTTGCCAGGCGTGCGCACAAAGCGGATCAAGACTTCCCCAGCCTCGACCATTTCGCGGCAGGCTAAAGCTTGCAGCTCGTCGAAGCTTAGCTCTCCGTTGATGTCGCAGACTTCGCACCACTCTTGCCAGAGGGAGTCGCGTAGATCGTTGACGTCCTCGATGTCATCGCCTTCTGACGTCTCGTATGTTGATTGGCCTTTGATGCCGTACCCGATGACGTTCGAGACAATCGTGTCAACAACGTTCCAGGCGTAGCAGTTGTCCCGTACCAGGCTGCGAGCCCAAGATCGCATGGCATCAGCGCCAAACGGACCGAGTAGCTCTTGGTCAGCGGATGCGTTGCGTGGCCGCTTATGATTTGTTAGTCGATTGGCCTCAGCTCCCTGATAGGTACGCAGAACCTTGCGTGCATGCACTCGCTTGAGAGCCCAAGCAGGCGAGACCAAGCCGATAGCGCGGTCAATAAGATTCATCGCCGCCTCCCAAGCTTCGCCAGCGTGATCGCTTGGTTGGATTCTCGAGCGACCTGCGTTAGCAGTAGCTGTCGCTGCTCAAAGAGGCTGGGAAGATCGAGCTTGGTAACGCTGCGGCTGCCAATGGAGTAAGACGAAGCACCTCCGGTTAGAAGTGCCTCAATTGCAGCGTCAATAAGTGCTAGAAGCGATGTAGCAGATGCCATGCACCAATCGTGGCATGGCTTA